>MDTG01332633.1_pt1 | contig 11522 bp, 9 predicted proteins | sample 811421 | NCBI WGS metagenome assembly MDTG01 (sample SAMN05326645, study PRJNA326480) | marine metagenome | isolation source: seawater | place: Pacific Ocean: South East | collected 2011
GCTACGACAACAATCCTCGCCCCGTTTGGTTGTTATGCCCTCAACCTGGCCACGATTACTGCGGCCATTTGTGTCGGCAAAGAGGCCCATGAAGATCCTTCCAAACGTTACGTTGCGGGAGTAGCTGCCGGAGTTTTTTACACAATTGTGGGATTGTTTGGAGCTACCGTAGGCGCCCTATTTGCGGCGTTTCCCAAAGAGTTCATTTTGGCTATTGCAGGTCTCGCGCTCATCGGAACAATTGGCAACGGTTTAGCCTCAGCCCTTCAAAAGGAAGCTGATCGGGAGCCTGCGCTGATTACTTTTCTTGTTACGGCCTCAGGTGTCACATTATTTGATGTAGGTTCGGCATTCTGGGGCATGGTTGCCGGGGTACTGTCCATGTTTATTCTTAAATACCGCCCCCAGACAATCCGATCTGCAGATTCGACCTCAACCGAGAGTGTTCCGGATGTTCAAAAGTAACCACCGGATCACCGGTCAGAGAAGATGCTTGAGGCAATCATGTATCACGTGACCCAGTCGCTTGTCTGAACGAAAGGAAATTAGGGATGATTCATTACTACAGTTGGGACACATCAAATAGTCGAAAAGCCGCCATTTTGCTTGAGGAGCTGGAGTTACAATATCGATACGTGCCAATCAATTTACATAAGGGTGAGCACCGCAGTGCATGGTTCTCCAAGCTAAATATAAACCGGAAGATCCCGGTCCTGATCGATGATAATGGCCCTGACGGCCGCCCCATCCAAGTATCGGAGTCTGGAGCCATATTGCTCTATCTGGCCGAACGGTATGAATCCAGTTTGCTTCCGAAAGATCCATTCGAGCGCGCAATTGTCTTCCAGTGGCTTATGTTTCAAATGTCGGGCGTTGGCCCCATGTTCGGACAAGCCCTTCATTTTTACAGAGATGCAGAAGAGATCCATCCTTATAGCCTTACGAGGTATATGGATGAGGTACATCGACTCTTCGAGGTTATGGAGTCCCACTTGATGGAAAGTCGCTACTTCGCCTCACACTACTCAATAGCCGATATAGCCATTTATCCCTGGGTGGCTCGCCATGAACGGTTCGATGTCAATCTAGACCAGTACCCTAACCTTCACCAGTGGTACGTTGAACTCGGTAAAAGACCACAAGTCGCCAGAGGCATGCAGGCGCTAAAAGCCATAACCAAGCCCTCACATGCTTCTTCACAAGGGCTTGTCTCCTGATGAATTCGCAAGCCGACTTGCCTATTGGCGTTTATGACTCCGGTATAGGAGGACTCTCGATAGCGCTGGCTATCCGGCGTCACCTTCCCCATGAACGCTTGATTTACTTCGCTGACTCTGCGTTTGCGCCTTACGGGTGTCGTGGGGATGATTGGTTGGTTAACAGGGTGATGTCCATTTCACACTTTTTGGCCTGTCAACCCGTGAAAGCCATCGTTTTGGCTTGTAATACAGCCACCACCAATGCAATCAATACAGTCAGAGCTAATTTGGATATTCCTGTAATTGGGACGGAGCCCGCAATCCGGGTCGCGGCTCAGCATTCAAAACAACGCCGCATTGCCCTTATGGCGACGCAGAGAACCATTGCGAGCCGGCGGGTGCGGGAGCTTCATCAAATGTATGGATCAACACTAAACATGCATTTGCAAGGGTGCCCGGGTCTTGCCGACAGCGTAGAACGCGGGGAACTGAACACACCTCACACTCGCTCCCTGGTAAACACCTTTGTAAGTCAAGCATTGAGTCACAACCCCGATGTGTTGCTGTTGGGTTGCACCCATTACCGTTTTTTGGTGCCCCATATTCAATATGTTGCAGGGCCGTCAGTTCAACTTATCTGGCCGGAACATGCGATTGCCAAACAACTTGCGAGACGATTGTACGAGACCCAAACTCTGAAACTTAATTGTCATTCAGGGGGATTGGCTTTGGTAAGCAGCGGCTGCTTACCGACCACACGACGATTAGCTCGGATGCTCACTCGCAGTGCTTGGACTATTTCCGCTCCTTGTTGAGTCACTTCAAGCTTGATCACAAATTTGCTTTCACACGCTGCTCTATTCCGCGAACTATGTCGCCAATGGAAACTCGCGCTAACTCGCTCTCCATAGCGCTCAGAGCGCGACCCAGAACGTTTTCAAGAACAGGCTGAATATAACGACCCACCGCACAGCCTTTATCAGGCTCTGAGCGGTGGAGCGTAAACAGTGTTTCATTCTCTGTAATTCGGTAAATCGATAATAACGTGACGTCTTCAGGGTTTTTGACTAGCAATGTGCCACCTCCATTGCCCAACAAAGTGCGGGTTACCCCAGCTGACGTGAGGACAGAAACAAGTCGACGAATAACCGCTGGATTGGTGTTCGCACTCTTCGCAAGCGTTTCCGAGGTTTGGGGCTGCCCATTGCGGGTTGCTAGCTCTGTCAAGATATGGACTGCGACCGCAAATCGACTGCTTGTAGGCATAATATCTGTTCCGTGTCTAATCGTTGCTGTAGGAAATATACACATATTCGAGAGAGATAAGCCAAATGGCAACCAACATATTTTAGCTAGACTCAACGCTCCAGCCCTACAACGTTTACAGGATGGAGATCTCTAGATCCACTTTGAGAAAGTAGATTAAGAGTAGGAGTTTGTGACCCAGATAACATTTCTTGCCGCTGAAATTTCTCAGCACTGAAGCTAATTTCACGTAAATGTAATCAATCCCAGTGTAGCATCCACTTAAAGTAGGTAACAGCGTCAGTTACACACACACATTAAGCAGCCCAATGAAACTGCTCATCACTACGACAAGGAGTCTGTTATGACTAACTACAGCCAATCGGATAAGCTTTTTGCACACGGGCAGCAGTTTATCCCCGACGGCGTATCCTCACCCATGCGCGCCTTTCCTCTGGTAGACGGAAACCCTCTCTGTGTTGCTTCAGCAAGGGGTTCGCGTATTACCGATGTCGACGGCAACAATTACGTAGACTTCCTGAATGCTTTCGGTGCTCTGATATTGGGCCATGCGCCTGATGCCGTAGTCCGAGCGGTTCAAGAACAAATGTCTGCTGGCAGCATATTTGGCCTATCCACAGAGTTGGAATACCAGGTAGCTCAGGCAATTGTTGAAAGTACGCCGGAAATTGAGAAGCTCCGATTCGTATGCAGCGGCACAGAAGCCGTGATGACGGCAACACGCATTGCTCGAGCTCACACCGATCGCACGATGCTAGTCAAGTTTAACGGCTCCTACCACGGTCATGCCGACCCGTTGCTCGCGGCACCATCAGATGTCAAAAAATCCAAAGGCGTCACGAAGGGCATTCCTGAAGCACTAAATAAAGGGGTCATACATTGCGATTACAACGATCTCGAGCAGCTGACGGCGGTATTCCAAGCACATGGTGATGAAATCGCTGCCGTAGTTGTGGAACCTTATGCCACTAACATGGGCCTGGTGAAACCCCAACCGGAATTCCTCAGCACAATAAGGCAGCTATGTGACAAGTACGGTGCGCTGTTTATATTTGATGAAGTAGTCACAGGCTTTCGTTTCCGCTTTGGCGGTGCCTGCACCCAACTGGGCATCGATCCAGATTTAGTAACGTTTGGAAAAATCATAGGCGGAGGCCTTCCTATTGGCGCTTTCGCGGGCAAAGCGAAATACATGCGCCATGTCGAAATCGGTCAATCTGTATTTCAGTCCGGCACTTTTGCTGCTAACCCTCTCACTCTTGCCGCTTCTCGAGCCGCTCTTAATCTCTTATCTGCGCCTGGATTTTACGACTCGATGGCCGAGAAAAGCGCGCACCTTGCAGCCGAGATCACGCAACACTTCAGGGCTCACGACGTGCCCTATTTATTTACCCATCACGGCGCATTGGGGGGGGTTTCCTTCAGGAACAGCAACAACCCTATGAAGTCCTATCAGGACGTTAAATCTCAGGAATATGACGTATTCCGTCGGGTACATCGCACTATGCTCGAGCGGAACTTCTTGATGCCGCCATCGCTGGAAGAGCCAATTTTCTTATCGCACGCCCACAATAAGGCAGATCTATCCTCATTTGCTGCGACCTTGGCCCGATCTATTGCCGAGTCGCGTGATCAGGTGTTGGGAGCAAAAACTAATCGTACCGCGACAGTCTAGCGGATACCCCCCAACAGTTAAAACACGCCTCAACTGAACAAAGGAGAATTCCATGTCTACTGCAACTGCAACTCGTACAACCAATCCTGGCCCGATCGATAAATGGTACGCCAATGCCACTGTCCGTCAGAGCCCTCGAATCATTGTTCCGGACGATTCCAAAGGAGAATATCTGTTTCCAAAATCTCGTCAGATCCTGAGTGACCATCCACTGGTCGCGGCCAAGGGTGTTGATGTCGTCAATTACGTCCTCGCACAATCAGCCTACCAGTATATGTATGAGATCGGTCTGTTAGAAACACGCTTCGTCATCGACTGTGGACTCAACATCGTCAATAACGTGATTCAAGGTGCCACCGAATCCGAAAAATTGGACGCTCTCACCATTGTTATAGACGAAGGTTATCATGCTCACGTCGCACTAGACTTCATTATTCAAATGAAGACTATAACGAACATCAACCCCATTGAAGTACCTGAAACTAACGGCAACCTAAGCGCAGTCCATCGGGCAATGGAGCGGCTGCCGACTAATGTACGCGACGACTTTCAGCTGATCTCGGTCACCATTGCCGAACACACGTTGACAAAAGACCTGATTAGCATTGGCAAGGAAAAGGACGCCACACGCACCTTTACCCAGGTGATGACAGATCATGTATCTGATGAGGGCCGCCATGCCAACTACTTCGCTCGTCTTATGTCGGCGCACTGGGAACGAATGCCTGAAGAGCATCGAGTGACCATAGGCACCATGCTACCCGCTTACCTGGATGACTATCTGGCTGGCGATGAGAACCGCGAATTCGACCGCAAAATTCTCAGTGCGGCCGGATTTTCTGAAACCGAGATTGCTGAAGTAATTGCGGATACCAACACACAGTACCTCGAAAACCTGCGCAGCTACGTCACGGTCACGAAAAAAAATCTGGTTCGGTTGCTAAAGCGCATAGGAGTCCTTGATCACCAGCCTACTCAGTCAGCATTTATCGAACACGGTATAGCGCTGTAGTCCAAAGCCATTCAATGAAGGCAACCCCATCCAGGGAGGAATCAAACCATGCTGGCTAACCACATCAAGGCCATAAGATCGACTACCCCAGATGCCTTCGCGGTGATCGCGGAGGACGGAGCTTTGACCTATCAAGAGTTAGACGACAAATCTGATCGAACGGCAGCTGCGCTGGTGCGACTGGGTATCAAGAAAGGTCAACTGGCCGCAATCTACACACCACGAACTGTTTTGGCCCTTGTCTCTTTGGTTGGGGTTATGAAGGCTGGTGCGGCGTATACAGTCGTGGAAGACGAGGGAATGCTTGACGAGCACCTACATCGTCTTTCTCAGATAAACCCTAATTTGATCTTATCTACACCCTCGCGATTGTCGCAGTTGCAAGAACAGGGATTCCGTGCTGTCGATGCAAACTTTGCGGGTGAGGAGGATACCGGCCTTTCTCTCCCTCACTTGTCGCTTGACGATACAGCCTATGTTTTATTCACTTCCGGCTCAACAGGTCGGCCCAAAGGTGTGGAAGTCTCTCACGGGAATGTTGAGCATTACGTTTCGGCCATCAGCAAGGCCACTGGCATTAGCCACCCCTTGCGGTACGCTCATGTCAGTACCTTAGCTGCAGATTTGGGAAACACATCTCTATTCCTGGCGCTGTCTACCGGCGGATGCGTGCATCTTATCGGGCCCGAGACTCGCAAAGATCCGACTGCGTTCAGAGGTTATTTAGAGCGCCATCTGATTGATTTTTTGAAGATTACACCCTCACATTGGTCAGCGATCTTCCCCCTTGGAACTGGGCAGTCTGTGGATTTGCCGCAACTGCAGTATCTGATCTTTGGCGGAGAAGCACTCCCTGTTGGGCTAGCCAGCGCAATACTTCAGACTGGCCGAATCAATCATCTGTTCAATCACTATGGCCCTACCGAAACGACCATTGGAGTCACCCTATTCCAAATTCAGTCTGAGCGCCTGATTCAGGATCAGGGTAAAAAAAATGTCCCTATAGGTACAGCTCTTGGGCAAACAAAACTCGTGGTCGAAAATGAGGCCGGAGAGCTAAAAGACCGTGACACCCAAGGCGAGCTTTTAGTTGGAGGGCCTTCGGTTTCCAAGGGCTATCGGGCCAATGCATCAGCCACTGCAAAGGCTTTTGTGAACCTCGCCGACTACAGTCAATCAGAGCGTTTTTATCGCACCGGAGATTTCGTTGAGATCGATGGTGAAGGCGTCGTTCACTTTCTCGGCCGGGTGGATCGGCAAGTAAAAATAAATGGGTACCGCGTCGAGCTTGAACATATAGAAAGTGTCCTGAGAACACTGCAGGACGTTGAAGATGCAGCGGTTTTCCTAATAGAAGTGCAGGGCAAACCCCAAATCGTTGCTTCCATTATCAGCGCAAGGCATGGTGAGTCACTGGGCTGGCTTCGTCGCCAGCTGGTTGACGTTTTGCCACCCTATATGGCCCCAAAGACTTGCCTGTACATGGTCGACTTTCCACGTAACGCCAATGGAAAGACTGACCTCAAACGCCTACGCCAGGAGGTAGAACACCGCTTGCTTCAAGAAGCAAGTTATCAAGTGACAACTCCAGACGACCACGATACCGGGCCCACTAACACCACCGATCAAATCAGACACCTATTTCGGACCTATTTACGTACCGATCAGGTAAATGATCGCGACGATTTTTTTGAAATCGGTGGTGACTCTCTCGATGCAATTCAGCTCATGGCAGAACTACAGCTGCGAGGACTGAATGTCACAACTCATGCCTTTTTAAAGCAGCCCACGATTGAGGGGCTGGCCGCAGCTATCAAGGATGCTGAGCCAGATCGTCAGCCGTTGAACGACTCAAAGACCCACTACCCAGAACATCTGTCGCCGGCCCAAGATTTCTTCTTTAAACAGTCATTGGCCAATTCCGACCATTTTAACCAGGCAATGCTCTTCGAAACCACTCAGTCGGTTGACGTGGAGGGATTTCACTACGCACTAGAACAAGTAATACAGGCTCACCCGACTCTACGGACAGCCTACCGATCGATGAAAAAAGGTCTATCCATTATTCCATGTCAACTGGATACGGAGGAGGCTTCTAGCGTTTCGCTGATCAACTGGGAGGCAGAATCAGCAACTGATTGTCATGTGGAAACTGTCGCCCAGTACCACTAGAAGTCGATCTCCTTGAGAGAGGGACGATTGTTTCGCGCGCACCTGTTCCGATCTTCTTGTCAAAGGGACTTGATTCTTTTTGTAGCTCACCATGTTGCTGTAGACGTCATCTCATGGCGCATTCTTGTTGCAGATTTTTCACGTATCTACGCCGAGTGGTTGCACGGACGGCGCGTTCAGCTTCCGTATTATCGGCACTCGTTTTGGGGATGGACTCAGCATCTGCTCAGTCATAAACATCAGCTTTTTGACCGCGCGCGGGATTGGTTGGAGCGATTGGAAAGCCATCTGGACAACCAGGAACTGTTCTTCAGTGCCGACAACCTCGAGGAAACCGCCAATACTGTTTGGATCAGTTTATCTCATGGCGAAACCCAAGCTCTGCAGTCTTTCAGCATGCGGAACAACCGCCCCTTACATCAACTGGTACTGGCTGCGTTTTCTCATGCGCTTACCCATATACGGCCAGCGCCCTCGCTGGTAATTGAGGTCGAAAGCCACGGGCGCGTCACGCTATCGGACGATATTGATACCAGCCGAGTAATCGGCTGGCACACGTCGACCTTCCCTTTCATCATTGAGCGAACTGCGACGTGGGATGAAACCCTCCAATCAGTGATAGAGGAAAGTAGCCGCTTGCCGGATTTGGGTGTGGCCTATGGCTTAATTCAGCAGGATCAAACCAATCCACATCCTCATTCGCCGATTTGCTTCAACTTCCTCGGTGACGTCAACTTCAACAGCGATGAGCGGTTTGAACTTAAACCTTCGCGCTGCCCAATCGGCCGTCCGCGAGATGGCCTTAACAATCGTGTCCATGATCTGAAATTAACGGCCAAGATTGTCGATGGGCATCTAGCCGCGGACTTATCTTTTTCTCAAAACCATACCTTGGCTGAAGTATCTCGACTCCTCACGACACTTTACCAATCTTTGCTGGCCCTCAGTGGTGATGAACCCCGCGAACTACCACATTTCCTGGTTGAGGAGGGAACACGAACGGGGAGCATCAACTATGTCCCAAGGGAGCTTGTTCATCAGAAAGCGAGCTCCTCTCACCGTGAGTACAATGCCGTTCTATTAACAGGCGCCACTGGTTTCATGGGCTCCTTTATCCTGAAGGAATTGATCGAACAGTCTGATGCACATGTTTACTGTTTGGTTCGCGCAAAAGGCGGTGATTCTGCAAAAGCGCGCCTACAAGAAAATTTGCAGTGGTACTTTGAAGACTCTCCTTGGATAAAAGATGGTAGTCGCTTCACCGTTGTTGAAGGTGATATGAGCCAACACCACTTTGGACTGGCTCCGGATAAGTACGCCCACCTTACTCGAGAGTGTGATGCCATTTTTCATTTCGCTGCAGACACCCGGCTATTCGGTTCGGAGGAGGAGTTTGAGAGAACCAATATTGACCCTGTGAAAACATGTTTGAGATTTGCTACTGATCAAAGATCGAAGGACATGCATTACATGTCCACCCTTGCAGTTTGTGGAGTAAACAACCACCCCGAACTGATCGAGTTTTCTGAAGATTCATTAGATGTCGGACAAGAGTTTCAAAACTTTTACGAAGCGACCAAGTTCCGGGCCGAGCGACTTGTCAATGACCATCAAATGGCGGGGCACCCAGCCTTCATCTACCGCTCTGGGAACGTATCTGGCCATTCCCAATCTGCTCGTTTTCAGCGCAACGGCGATCAAAACCGATTCGTACAGTTTCTCAAGTCGGTAACGAAGCTGGGGCGGATACCACAGGAACTGGGCGACCCCATAGCGCTTAGTCCAGTGGATCAGGTCGCCCAGGGTATTGTGAGTATTGCCCTTGATTCGAGAACGAAAGGCGGCGTTTTCCATGTGGATACGCCCCATAGTATTTCGATGCGCAGAGTATTTGATCGGCTTCAGCATCAAGGATTCCCGCTAGTAAATACATCGCACACAAGTTTTTCGGCGATTTTTAGCGAAGATATCGCTGAAGAGGATCGGGATATAGCTTTAGGCCGATTCTGGGCAGCACGCAAACCGCGCAATATCACATTTAATCACGAGCGGACTCTAACACTTTTAGAGCGTCTAGATTGCCGATTTAACGAGTTAGACGACTACTGGTTAGATCGATTCATTCGAGGTTTGGTTGATGCCGATCACTTCGTTAAGCGGGTTGAGAGTAATACCCAAACGCATTCGGCATTTGCCACACTTTGATAACCCGGCAGTATCTCTTTGGCGGCGACGCTAAAGGAAATAATGCCCTTTAAGCCAAAACATGGAGGCACCTGATGGACACAATGAACCCGAACTTCACGTTGACTGAAAAACATATCAAGGATTATCAGAGGCAAGGTTTTGTCTTGCTCAAAAAAGTGTTCTCAGATGAAATGATCAAATATCTGCACGAACGTGTGAATGAGCAAATGGAGGCTCCAACTGACCGCTATCAAAAAGGATTTGACAAGCTACGTTACGACCTGTGCAACGGTGATGAAAAGGTCTTTGAATTGATTGGCAACGAACGATTCAAAAAGATGATGTTGGACTTGACCCAACAAAACCTATTTTTCACCCAAGGTGTCGGTTTCACGCTGAAGCGCGAGGTCAGCACGGGTTTCACCTGGCACATTGAATCGCAAAGTTTCGGTTTCAATCGAGCTGAAGACTACGCAACTACGTTATGGGCACCACTCCACCCGGTTGATGTAAAAAAGCAACGTGGAGGCATGCGTTATGTACCTCGCGACATAATTTCTGGCGAATTCATGTATGAATACATCGATCCGGCAGTGTTCAAGTGCATGGAAGAAAAAATCGCATCCGGAGGTATTTCCTTCGAAGACTACGTCGCACTGCGCGATGAGCCACTTAATTCGCCAGGAATAGCCCGGTTGCTGGAATACTATGCGGTTGAAGATGACTTCGAGCTTGGTGATGCCTTATTGTTCGACAAATATGTGATTCACCGCAGTGCGCCCCTTGAGGAAGGGCCATTAGAAACCCGTGATGCGTTCTCTCTTCGTTTTATCGCTGATACATCGCGATATGACTACCGCCGTGCCCATGATATCGAGATTCCCCGAGACTATTTCAACTATTCGGGCCCGACGAAATTTCATCTCGATATTTGCAAAAGAGATGGTGAGCGCATTATCGATAGTTCCTTCTTTGATGAAGACCGTGAAAAACGCTTTATTGCGGCGTAGGGCGGTTATTTTTGTTCTAATATGGAGCATTAGCCATGGAGCAAATGGATTTTTACAGGCAGAAGTTGGCCTTCGAAACTGACTCTTGGGACCTCTTTTCAGCCATGAAAAGCCAAGATAATATCGAGGTTCTCGATACTCGGACTCTTGACTCCTTTGAAAGAGGTCATATTGCCGGGTCAAAGAGCTTTCCTCATCAATCTATGACAGAGGAGGGAACCAAAAACTTGAGAAAGGATGTGTTATATGTGGTCTATTGCGATGGGATTGGTTGCAATGCATCAACCTCAGCTGCGTATAAATTGTCCGCGCTCGGTTTTCAAGTTAAAGAGCTGATTGGGGGGTTTGAAGGGTGGAAAGATCAAGGCTATCCCGTGGACAGGCCATACTCCGCCTTCGGCGCACTGGAGCGTCTAAGCTGTGGATGTTATTGACCTAAATGCCGAAGAGTAGTCCACCTTCATGCCCCGCCAAGCTTTCTTTTTGGTGGGGCATGAAGATGATGACTCGAACCGAACTGGTAGAGGCAACGTGAGCCAGCGGGATTTACAGATAGCCATCGAGAGAGACATCCGGACAGAGAGATAGTTTAAGCGTCGCCAACGCTTTTTTATGAAGCTGGGAGACCCTGCCCTTAGACAGCCCAATGGAAGACGCAACTTCTTCGAACTTAAGCCCCTGAAAATAATGGTAATAAACAACAAGTTTTTCGTTTTCCGGCAGTAATTCTACTCGCGAAACCAGCGAGGCCCTCACGCTTGAATATTGCGCTGATGAGTAGCCGCCATCGAGGATCCCCTTTTCCTCACTTTCAACGAGCGACGCATCTTCCAGCATGAACCCAACGGCAAGACCCAAAGCAACATCGACGAGTTCGTCAAAAACGTCCGCTTTGCTTTCTCCAGCCTCTCGTTCCGACAAGCTTTTAAGACTGAAGTGGACCCCAAATTTTGGACAGGTGCCTAAGCTCTGATTCATCATCTCCACGAGGAGGAGAATCA
>MDTG01361963.1_pt1 | contig 11522 bp, 12 predicted proteins | sample 811421 | NCBI WGS metagenome assembly MDTG01 (sample SAMN05326645, study PRJNA326480) | marine metagenome | isolation source: seawater | place: Pacific Ocean: South East | collected 2011
AATTTTTGATAAAATTTGTTATTAAATTAATATTAATAATTGTCAAGCCATATACATGCCTCCATTAACATGTATTGTTTCCCCAGTTATGTAATCTGACATTTCTGAAGCTAAAAAAACTGCACAATGTGCTATGTCTTCTCCTTTTCCTAGATCGCCGCTAGGAATTTTAGATACAAGTACTTTCTTAAATTCTTCATTAATTTTATCTGTCATTTCAGTTTTGATAAATCCTGGTGAAATACAATTAACATTTATTTTTTTTCTAGCATACTCAATTGCTAGACTTTTTGTAAATCCAATAATACCTGCTTTAGAAGCTGCATAATTAGCTTGGCCAAGATTACCGGTATGCGCGACAACAGAAGTAATATTTATAATTTTACCTTTTTTATTTTTTAACATTTTTTTGATGGTTTGTTTGCACATTAAAAAAGTTGAAGTTAAATTAACGTCAATAACTTTTTTCCAATTTTCGTCGGTTAATCTTATTGAAAGATTATCTAAAGTAATGCCAGCATTATTTATTAAAATATCTATAACGCCTAATTCAGAATGGCAGGAGTCGATAAATTTTTCTATTTCTATATGTTGATCAAGTTTAAATGGTTTTATTTTAATATTTTTGAATTCTTTTTGTAATTGACTTAATTTATTTTCATTTGTTCCAGTAGCTAAAACAACAGATCCTAGCTCGTAAAATTTTTTAACTAGACTATGACCTATACCTCCTGTTGCTCCAGTAATTAAGACTTTTTTATCTTTAAGATTCATTCTTCAAATTTTTAATATCATCAATTGAATTAATACTAAAGGAATTACTATTGGGTATAATTCTTTTAACTAAGCCAGTTAAAACTTTTCCAGGCCCTATCTCTATATAATCATTTATTTTTTTTTCATTCATGTAAATAATGCTTTCTCTCCACCTAACTTTTGAATAAATTTGTTCAGCTAAGTATTGCTTAATTTTTTCAGGCTCACTTATTGGTGAAGCAGTCACATTGCTGATTATTTCAAAATCAGGTTTTTTAAAATTTACTCTATTAATTTTTTCTTTCATCTTAATGGCTGCAGGGTTCATTAAAGAGCAATGAAAAGGTGCGCTAACTGGTAAAGATATACATTTTTTTTTGTTTTGTTTTAAAATTTTTTTTAATTCTTCAATAGACTCTATATTGCCACTTACTATAATTTGTCCTTGCGCGTTATCATTTGCCACTTCACAAACACCTTTTGATTTTACATCAAGAACCAAATTATTAATTTCTTGAATCTCAGAACCAAGTACAGCTATCATGCCGCCTTTCCCTACGGGTACAGCCTCTTGCATGGATTTACCTCTTTCATAAAGTAAACGCAAAGCGTCTTGAAAGCTTAATGCATTAGCACATAGTAATGCACTATACTCTCCTAAAGAGTGCCCAGCGAAATATTTTGCTTTTTCTAAACTAAAATTAAACTCTTTATTTAAAATAGAAAAAATTGAATAACTTACAAGAAGTATAGATGGTTGAGTATTTTGAGTAAGTTTAAGTTCGCTTTCAGGGCCCTCTAAGATTATTTTAGAAACTTTAAAACCTAGAGTTTCATCTGCTTCTGCAAACAGTTTTTTTACAGAGGAAAAATTATTGTAAAACTCAGACCCCATGCCCACAATTTGAGAACCTTGACCTGGAAATAATATGGCTTTCATTTGTATTAATGGTTTTTTATAACATTATTAGTATTGAATTGACTTATTTATAATAGTATAAAACCGTTCTTTAAATAAATAAACAGTTAATGACCGCAGAATGAATTTTTACGAACATACATTAATAGCTAAACAAGATCTATCTACTCCTGAATTAAGTAATATTGAGAAAAAGTACAAAGATATTATCACAAAAACAGATGGTAAGGTCATAAAAGTTGAAAATTGGGGTCTAATAAGTTTTGCTAAAAAAATCAGATCTTACAATAAAGGTTTTTATATTCATTATAAATTTGAAGCTGCAAATAAAACATTAGAAGAAATTAAAAGAAATAGTGTTATAGATAATTCTCTACTTAGACATTTAACAGTTAAATATAAAAAACTGGACACTGAAACTGAATATTTCAAGGAATTAAATGAAAAGAAAAAATAACAAGTTTAATAAAAGGCCACAGAATCCTTTAAATAAACTAAGCTTATTTCAAAAATCTGACTCTAGGTTTTCAAAAAAATGTCCTCTTTCAGGAAAAGAAGCTCCTGTAATAGATTATAAAAATATTAAATTATTGAAAAGATATGTTTCCGATACAAACAAAATTATGCCTTCAAGAATCACCTCTGTTTCCCAAAATAAACAAAGAAAATTAACGAGTGAAATTAAAAAAGCTAAAATTTTAGGATTGATTTAATTGTGCAAGTAATACTTTTAGAAAATATCATGAAACTTGGAAAAATTGGAGACCAAGTGGAAGTAAAAAACGGTTTTGCAAGAAATTATCTACTGAGACAAGGTAAGGCTCTAAGAGCGAGTAAAGAGAATATCGAATTAGTAAGTAAAAAAAAAGTTGAATTGAATAAGAAAAATGAAGAAGCTAAAAATCAATTTAAGGAAATAGCTGCAAAAATTTTAAATAAAACTTTAAAATTTAATAAAGAGTCCAAGGAAAATGGAGAGCTTTATGGTTCTATAAAACCTAAAGAAGTTTCTAATGCATTTAAATCGGAACTAAGTGTAGAAATTAATCCGTCACAAATTGATTTAAGGCAAGAAATTATTCAAGTAGGTAAATACAAAATCAATATAAACCTTCATGCTGAAGTTACTGCAAGTGTTAATTTAATCGTCGATAAAGTAGACTCTATTTAATCTTAATCTTATTTTTCCACAGGTAGAAAAAAAAGTGTGTAACTTTTAAGTTTCTATTAATTATTCTTCTATTATTATTAATTTATGGAAAAAGCTAATTTAGCTCTCACATCAACAAACGAGAATAAACTTCCCTCAAATATAGAGGCCGAACAGTCTCTTATTGGATCAGTTTTGGTAAATAACGATATTATTGATGAGATATCAAATATTGTGAACTCTGGAAAATTCTTTGATCCTGTACACAGAAAAATTTATGAAGTAATAGAAAATTTGAACAATAAAGGGATGATAGCGAATCCCATTACTCTAAAAAATTATTTTGAAAACGACTCTGGCCTTGCAGAAGTAGGAGGTGTTGATTATTTAATCAAATTAACAAGATTTTCATCTTCAATTAAACAATCTGTAGATTATGCAAAACTCATTCATGAAATGTATGTTAAAAGAGAATTGATATTAATTTCAGATGGAATTTCTGACCAAGCCAAAGATGATCAGATTGATAAAACTGGAGAAAATATTATAGAAGATGCCGAAAAGTCTTTATTTGATTTAGCTGAAAGAGGAAATTTTTCACAAACCTTTTTAAAATTTAACCAGGCTGTAGATCAAACAATTGAAATGGCTACACTGGCCATGAAGAGTGAACATGGAATAGTTGGAGTACCAACCGGGTTAACTGACTTAGATGAAAAACTGGGTGGTCTACACAAATCTGATCTTATAATAATTGCCGGAAGACCTTCCATGGGAAAAACGGCCCTAGCAACAAATATTGCATACCACGCGTCTAAAAATTTGCAGGAAAACAATGAAAAAGGTTCTGTGGCATTTTTTTCTTTGGAAATGTCGTCTGAGCAATTGTCAACCAGAATTTTATCAGAGCAAGCAAGAATTTCATCCAGTGAAATAAGAACAGGTAAAGCTAGTGAAGAAACTTTAAATCGGTATATTGAAACATCTAGAAATATTTACGACTTACCTTTATATATTGATGAAACACCTGCTATAGCTATTTCAACATTAAGTAACAGAGCTAGACGAATTAAAAGATTGTTTGGATTAAAACTAATTGTTGTTGATTATATTCAATTAATGAAAACAAATACAAATAGGATGGATGGCAGAGTTCAAGAAATTTCAGAAATAACTCAAGGGCTTAAGGCACTTGCAAAAGAATTAAATGTCCCTGTAGTTGCTTTATCGCAATTATCACGAGCCGTGGAACAGAGAGACGACAAGATCCCTCAACTATCAGATTTAAGAGAGTCAGGTTCAATTGAGCAAGATGCAGATGTTGTAGTTTTTGTTTATAGAGAACAATATTATTTAGAAAAAAAAGAACCAAAACAAGGCTCAATAGAGCATGCTGAATGGCAATCTAAAATGAGTGACATACACGGTTTAGCAAATCTTATAATCGGTAAGCATAGGCACGGATCAACTGGTACAATACATGTTGAGTTTGAGGGAATGTTTACTAAATTTAAAGATTTACCTAAAAATTAACACTTTAGTTATTTAAAATTTAGGATATATCTCAAATAATTGATGTTTGCTAAAATTTACAGAACACTAATTATTGATTTCTCAAAAATTTCCATCACTATTATTTGTTGTGTAGTTGCTTTTTTTCTCTATTTTTCAAAAGATTTTAAATTAGATGCATCGTCAGACTCTTTACTCCTCGAGAACGATAAAGATTTAAAATATCTTAGGGAAGTTAACGAAAGATACGGTTCAAAGGATTATCTTGTATTAACTTATACTCCAATTTCAAGTTTTACAGATGGAGAAACTATAATTAATTTACAATTTCTTAAATCAAAAATTGAAAAATTAGATTGGGTAGATAATGTAATAACAGTAATAGATGTTCCCCTTTTAAAGAGCAGTGATGAGCCTTTGATGGAAAGATTAAAAAATTACAAAACACTTTCATATCCTGAAATAGATAAAGAAAGAGGTTTTGAAGAGATTGTTAATAGTCCTATTTATAAAGATTACGTAATAAGTTCTGATGGTAAAACTTCTGGAATAGTTGTTTACCTTAAGCAAGACACAAAATTAAATGAGTTTATTCAAACTAAGAACAATTATTTTAATTTAGAACTAGAGGGAAATTTAAGTAACACCCAAAAAAAAGAAAGAGATATTTTTAATGATGAATATGATTCATATAGAAATATTTATAACCAAAAAAATCATCAAAATATAAATGAAATCAGAGATGTTATTAAAAAATATACTGTAAATGCAGAGGTTTATTTGGGTGGCCTTCCAATGATCACTGACGATATGATGTCATTTATCAAAAGTGACATTGTTGTTTTTGGTATTGGAGTTTTTCTTTTTATTGTAATTACACTTTGGTTAATTTTTAAAAAAATTAAATGGGTTGTTATTCCTTTACTTGGATGTGCTTTTTCTGTTGGAAGTATGGTAGGTATTTTAGGTTTATTAGGATGGAAAGTCACCGTCATTTCGTCAAACTTTATCGCTCTCATGCTGATTCTCAATATGGCTATGAACATTCATGTTACAGTCAGATTTTTACAAATAAAAAAAGAATTTGAAAATACAAGTATAAAAGATGCTGTCTATGAAGCGAGTAGCAAAATGTTTTTGCCAATTCTTTATACAGTTTTGACAACAATATGTGCTTTTTTATCTTTGGTATTCAGTGGAATAAAACCAATTATTGATTTTGGTTTGATGATGACGTTAGGACTTGTCGTTTCAGTTACAGTTACATTTTCTCTAATTCCCGCTCTACTTAATTTATTAAGCACTTCAGATGACTCGATTAATCGAAATGAACAAAAGTCAAAAATTACTAATGTGCTGAGCAACTTTTCAAAAGGAAATACAAACTTTATATTTGGTACAGCTTTAATAGTTGTTTTTTTAAGTGTCTTTGGAATATCAAAACTAGAAGTAGAAAATAGTTTTATTAATTATTTTGATCAGAAAACTGAAATCTACAAAGGGATGAAAAAAATTGATGATCAGCTAGGTGGTACTACACCTCTTGATGTTATTATAAAATTTCCAGTAAATAATAAAAAGAAAGTAGAAGATGATGAATTCTCAGAGTGGGATGAAGACAATAAAGACAGTGAAGATGATATATCTAAATATTGGTTTACAAGAAATAAAATTGACAAAATTTTAAAAGTTCATGATTATCTGGACTCCCTTCCGGAGGTAGGTAAAGTTATTTCTTTTGGCTCTATTATTAGAGTAGCTGAGGATTTAACGGGTAATAAATTAGAAACGCTAGAAACTGGAGTTCTTTATAGTAAAATTCCAGAAGAAATTAAAAAAGAAATAATATCTCCCTATATTTCGGTTAAAGACAATGAGGCTAGAATAAGTATTAGAATAAAAGATTCTTTAAAAGACCTAAGAAGAAATGACTTAATCAATAAAATTAATTCTGAATTAAAATCAAAAGTTGGTTTAATTGAAGAAGAGTATAAACTAGCTGGTGTATTGATCTTATTTAATAACTTGTTACAAAGTCTTTTTAAGTCACAAATTCTTACATTAGGTGTGGTGATGATTGGAATTTCATTGATGTTTTTAATTTTGTTTAGAAATTTAACAATATCTTTGATTGGTGTTGTTCCTAATTTTATTGCAGCCTTTTTTATTCTGGGTATTATTGGTCTACTTGGAATTCCATTAGATATGATGACAATAACTATAGCAGCAATTACTATTGGTATAGCTGTAGATAATAGCATTCACTATATTTATAGATTTAAAGAAGAGTTTGAAAAAATAAAAAATTATAATGAAACTGTTGACAGGTGCCACAGTACAGTAGGTGTTGCTATATTAAATACATCTATTACTATTGTTTTTGGATTTTCTATTTTAGTCTTATCTAATTTTATACCAACTATATATTTTGGCGTATTTACAGGTATTGCAATGCTACTGGCTTTAATATCTGTTTTGACACTCCTGCCAAAGCTGTTGTTAGTTTTAAAACCTTTTGGCAATGAGTGACTTAGTTGATTTTATAAAAAATGAAATTTTATTGTTTGATATAATTTTTTTAGTAATAATATTTTACAATACAATAAAATGTTTATCACAAGGTTTTTCTCTAAGTTTTTTATCTTCGCTAAAGTGGGTAGTTTCCGTAATAGCTACAATTATATTAGTACCTAGATTACAACCTTGGGTAAGTGATTATATTGAGTCAGATTTTATAAACAATGTAGGTATAGGTATTTTTGTTTTTATTGTAACTTTGTTTCTTAGTATTGTTTTAGGTAGATCGCTTAGCAGAACAGTTACATGGACTGGTCTTGGGTCGGTGGATAAATCTTTTGGAATTCTTTTTGGTCTGTTTAAAGGATACCTGGTCGCTATTTGTTTTTTTTCTCTTCTAAATTGGTTTTATTCTTATGAAAAATGGGGTATATCGACAACAAGTGCTTTTTCTTTTAATATTGTTAAAAAAGGAAGTGATTTACTGATTGAAGAATTTCCAGATTACAAAGATATAATAAATACCAAAGAAGAAATTGAAAAAATTTAAATTAGATAAACCTAGAGAAGAATGCGGTGTATTTGGTATTTCTGAATATGATGACGCTTCTGCACTAGTAGCTTTGGGTTTGCATGCTTTACAACACAGAGGTCAAGAAGGTTGTGGTATAGTTTCTTTTGATGGAAAAAATTTTCATTCTGAAAAAAGACAGGGATTAATTGGTGATCATTTTACTGATCCTTTAACTTTGAAAAAGCTCCCTGGCACTCAAGCTATTGGACACAATAGATATTCAACTACAGGTGAAGTTTCTTTAAGAAATATTCAACCTTTTTTCGCAGATCTTTATGGTGGGGGGATAAGTTTAGCGCATAATGGAAATTTAACCAACGCTCTGGAATTGAGAGATAAATTAGTAAAAGAAGGTGCTATTTTCAGAACTACTAGTGATACAGAGACAATAGTACAATTAATTGCGAAATCAAAAAGACTAAAAATGATCGATAAAATTATTGATACCCTTTTTCAAATTCAAGGCGGATACGCATTAGTAATGATGACGAATAAAAAACTCATTGGTTTAAGAGATCCTTTTGGTATTAGACCACTTGTTTTGGGTAAATTAAATAATTCTTACGTCTTTGCCTCTGAAACTTGTGCTTTAGATATCATAGGTGCCAAATTTGTCAGAGATGTTGAAAATGGTGAAATCATTTTGATTGAAAATGGTAAATTAAATAGTATTAAACCATTCCCTTCAATTAAAGCTAGGCCGTGTATCTTTGAATATATTTATTTTGCAAGACCAGACAGTCTACTTAACGGGCAATGTGCCTACGAATATAGAAAAAGAATGGGCGAAGAATTAGCTAAAGAATCAGATCTAGAAGCTGATTTAATAGTTCCCGTACCAGACTCTGGAGTGCCTGCTGCACTAGGATATAGCCAATATACAAAAAAAAGTTTTGAATTGGGTTTAATAAGAAATCATTATGTTGGAAGAACTTTTATAGAACCAACGCAAAGTATTAGAAGCTTAGGTGTAAAATTAAAATTAAATGCTACACAAACATTAGTTAAAAATAAATCAATCATTTTAATTGATGACTCTTTGGTTAGAGGTACTACTTGTCACAAGATTGTAAAAATGCTCTATGATGCAGGTGCAAGAGAAGTGCATGTGAGGATAGCATGTCCTGAAATACTTTTTCCAGACTTTTATGGTGTTGATATGCCGACAAAAAAAGAATTACTAGCTAGTAACAAAAATAATAGAGAAATGTGTGAATATATCAAAGCAAAATCTTTAAAGTTTTTAAGTTTAGAGGGCTTATATAAAGCAATAGGTTTTAAAGAAAGAAATAAACTATACCCTCAATTAAGCGATCATTACTTTACAGGTGAATACCCTGTAAAACCTTCAGATTTACTAGGAGAAGAAAAAATTACTCAACTTTCACTATTGAGTGGCAAATCAAACAATTAATTAAATTTTAATAATTTGTTGCTATTGTCAATAAATAACATTTTATCTTCTAAGAAAAAAATTTTAGAATTTATTCCTTTTTTACTTATTCTAGTAAAATAATTATTTTTTCCATTTTCAATATTATAACTTAATAAATATCCATTTTTAGAATAAACATTAATTTTACTATTTACAATTTTAAAATCTTTTACTAATCCAAATTTATTTTGGATCTTTTTATACTCAATATTATTAAAAATATTTTTTGACCAAATAACTTTCCCAGTTAAACTATCAAGACAAATTAACAAATTATTTTTTAAAATTGCATAAATATAATTTGAAGTAATTATTGGTTTAAAAATTGGTTCTGAATAAAAAATCCAATTTCTAGAGCCGGTTATAGAATTATAGCTTAGTATCGACTTTTCTGTACTTACGACTAAATTATCATTTTTGACAATTAATGGCTGACTTAAAAATAATTCTGTATCGCCAGCAAGTGTTGTAGTTTTAAAATTTACCACCCAATTAATTTTTTGTGATAGAAAATTTATTGAATAAAGCTCTCCACTCGTATTCAAGAAGATTAAATTTCTATTTATTAAATCTAAAACAAAATTATTTTCAAAGTCAGATTTTAAAAAAGTAACACTTGTAGAAAATTGCCATTTTTTATTTCCTGTTATAGGGTCAATAGCATAAATAACATTGTCTTGATTAGCTAAAAAAATTTCATTGTTAGCAAACTTCATATTAGACCTAAAAGGTATTCCGTAATTTTTAGCCCATATGAGGGAATTATCTTCTAATCTAAATGCATATAAATAGCCAAGATTATCAGAGACATATAAAATATCATTATTAATTATAAGACTAATTTCTTTGCTGAATTTTTTAAAGTTTTTTTTATAGAAATCGTATTCAAATATTTTTTTATTTAAATCCAGAGAATAAATAAAAATTCTACCTTTGTGATCATATGAAATTAAATTATTTTTATAAAATAAGATTTTTTTATTAAAGTTTTTATTATCTGATAAAGATTTACTCAATTTAAAACTTTTTAATATCAATGTGTTATTTCCTCCGTAGGAAAAATTTGAAATATTATTTGTTGGTATTGCATATTGTTCCAACCAATTTGCAACTCTTACCGGATTGTCGTTATCAACATTAAGAAATTTAAGTGGTTCAACTTCCTTATTAAAAGACTGGTTCTTTGAAAAAATTTCTTGATATCTTGTGTTTGGTAATTTATTTGAAATAGATTTACTAATTGTAGTTTCAACAGGAATATTTGAAGCATCTTTCCAAATGCCAGTTTTATTATCAAAAGAACAGGCTGAAAATAGTATAGTGATCAAGACTAATAGTAATCTTTTCATTATAAATTATTTATTGTTTTTACTATTTAATAATAGAATATATTCGTTTGCTTTTGTGACTTGATTTTTTGATATAAAATAATCTGATATCAGTTTAATTGCCATATTTCTCCAGGCTGAATCAGAATTTACTATTGGGTTTAGAATTTTTATAATATCTTCTTCGCTTCCTAATTTGAATAAAAACATAGCTTTCTTAATTTTGATTAAATTCAAATTTTATTTATCAATTGAATTGATTAATAAAATTTTATCAAAAAAGTTTATTATTTTTAAAGAGTCTGTTTCTAAATTATTATCAATTATAAAGTATAACGCTAAAGGTGAATAAAATTTATGATTTTTATTAATGATTTTTTCTAATAATTGCTTAGCTTCATCATTTTTTTTTTGGTTAAATTGTACAAAAGCTTGCGTATAATCCTCTGAAAGCTGAACTTCTTTTTTGCTTTGTAAGTCTTTATAAAAAAAATAACCAAATAATATTAATACTGAAAAAATTGATAGAAAGATTAAATTCTTTAAATTTTTATTTAAAAAAAGTTTAATTTTATTTTGAAAATTATTATTTAATGTTTCTTCAGACATAATTTAAAACTTATTTTTTTTACTAGGGAATTTTTTTGTTAACACGGCTTTATTATATTTTTGAACCCCTTTTTCAATTATATTATTCAATCTTACAAATCTTTTGACGAATCTTGGGTAAAAACCACTTAATCCAAGCATATCATCTGTAACTAAAATTTGTCCGTCGCAATAATTGGATGCTCCGATGCCTATAGTTGGTATTTTTAAATTCTGGGTAATTTCTCTAGCAACGTGAGATTCGATACATTCAAGCACGATGCTAAAAACTCCAGCTTTTTCATTTTCTTTAGCTTCTTTAACTAATTTAAGTCTTTCTTTTTTTTGTAAACCTTGAACTTTAAATTTTTTATAATATTGAGGTGTGAAACCTATATGACCCATTACAGGAATTCCTAGCTGAACTACACTTTCTATAATTTTAAAATTTTTACCGTTGCACTCCATTTTAACTGCATCGCACTTTGTTTTTGCGTAAATTAATTTTGCATTTTTTTTTGCTTCCTTAAGGTTTCTGTATGTATTTTTGGGCATATCTATAACACATAATGCCTTAAACAAATTAGATTTAACGCTCACTCCGTGTTGTATCATGGTTTCAAGGTCAATCTGATGAGTATTCTTCATTCCATACATAGCAGTAGCCAACGAGTCTCCAACTAAAACAATATCACAATATTTATCTAAAATTTTTGCTATCGGTTTAGAGTAAGCTGTAAGAC
>MDTG01002309.1_pt1 | contig 11520 bp, 14 predicted proteins | sample 811421 | NCBI WGS metagenome assembly MDTG01 (sample SAMN05326645, study PRJNA326480) | marine metagenome | isolation source: seawater | place: Pacific Ocean: South East | collected 2011
AAAAAATATAAATTTTGATAATAATTAACAATATTTATGTGTTGGCAATAAAAAATGACAAGCTTATCACAAATTGAAGAACAGATTAAAGAGACTCAGCAAAAATTAGCTGAGCTTGAAAATAAGAAAAGAAATCTAAAAATTTTAGAGACTTTTGATTTAGATGAAAATGAAATGCAAAGAACTTCGAACCTGAATGTAGAGACATACGTAAGTGAATATTCTAGTGAACAAGATGAATATGGATATTCTAATTCGTATAAACTAAAATTGACTTATGATTATACTACTGTATTGTTTAAAACACCAACAGAGGTAGAAACTAAACTTGTCAGTGTTAAATTTGAAGCTATTTGTAACGAAGAGCAGACTTATGAGTGTAGATACGATCCTAGAAAAGATTACGTCGTAACAATCATAGCTAAAAGGGTTTTACATGAAAATTGTCCAGTAGATACTCCTGTAGAAACATTATATGAATATGATATAGAAGATGTAGCAGATGAAGGTGAAGATGGTCTTGACTATAATAAAACTAATGGTGCGTATCTACATATTGTAGATTATATATTAACCAAAGTAGACTCTAATGATGAATGGGGTGAGTTTATAAAGGAACTAAATTAAAATAAAATAACTTTTATTATTTTTACATGGAATATAGATTAAATTAGACTTGTCTTAATTAAAATATTCGTTAAATATATATGGAAATTAAACTATTACATTATTGTCTTACCATAGGTGTGCTTGTGTTAGCAATTGCTAAAAACTCTCTTAGTTATAATCCTATAAGATTTCATTGTGATAACTATATACTTAATACATATTTATATTTTTTATTATCCTGGGGTATTGTTATGGCATGTAATACTTATTTAGAAGAAAAAAATATAAAGTTACATGACTTATTTTCAGGTCCATTCACAATATTACTTGCTTTAGGATCAATAGGTTTAATAATAGGTTTACTTTTTATACCTCCTCAAATGTTCTTTACTAAACATTTATTATATCTAGTATGGATTATGTTTATGGGAATAATGATGTATCCTATGTATGTTAATAATAAAAGTCTTTTTTATCATGTAGGATTAACAACATTTTTACTTCTTGTTGTATTATCAATTTTTGCTTTTTCTAGACCAGACCTTATAAAAAATAGCTGGGGAACTTATCTATTTATAATGTTGATAACACTCCTAGGAGCAAGACTAATTGAACTTTTTGCTGGATTTAAACATGATAGTAATTTTTCAAGAATTATATCATATATCAGTATAATTGTATTTAGTTTTTACGTAATGTATGATACTAAAAATATAGTTATTAATGCTGAAAATTGTGTAAATCCTGACTACATAAATGAATCTGTTAACTTATTCCTGGACAGTGTAAATTTATTTACTAATATATACAGAGTTAATGACAATTAATTATTAACTATATAAATAAAAACTATTTATATATTAATAAATGAGCTCAGTATTAAGGCCCATTATAATCAATAATCCTCGTGAGAGTATTTATATTACTAATAGTAGAGCAAGGGAGGAAATTGAAAGGAAAATTGAAGAGTATGAGACTATCATTAATCCTATTTCAGAAAATTATGAACAATCTGATAGTCAATCAAATATAGTAAATAATAGTGTGGTAAATAATGAGTCTAGAAATAATGATTATAGTCAGTATCAAGATGTAATAAATCCATTAATTATAAATAGGAGAAGTAGAAATTCTCAAAATAATAGAGAAGATAGCCCAGTCTTAGAGACAGAAAGTAGCACTGAAACATCTTATGAATTATTTGAATCTACTGAGGAAGATGAAACATCAGATACAGATGATAATGAAGATCACAGTGTTGTTAATACGAGTAGCAACAATTCATTAGTAGAATGTGAAAAAGAGTTTAATGAAGCATTAAAAAAATTTTTAGAAGAGAGCTTAGAAAGTAATGAATCTGATACTGACTGTCAGTGCTGTGCTATCTGTTTAAATAAAATAAGTGATATAATGAGAGATGGTGATGTCCATATTGAATATGATGAATGTGGACATAAAGTTCATATAGATTGTATGAAAAAATGGAGACAACATAGAGAATTATCTACTAATTTTAAAAAAATGCGTTTACTTAAATGTGAACTTTGCCAGACAAGAAGAAGTTTTACAATAGTGAAAAGTCTTGTGGAGGTTAAGAAGTCAAATAGAATGAGGAAAATATGTTGTATTGTATAATATAAATATTATTTAAAGATATATATAATATTTATAACTAAATGGATATCAAATTATCAGAAGTTATTAAGAATCAAGCAATATTAAATATTGGATGTACAGGTCATGTAGCAAATGGAAAATCAACCCTTGTTCGCTCAATGACAGGTATATCTACTCAAAAATTTAAATCTGAAAAAGAACGAAATATAACAATAAATATAGGTTATGCCGGATGTAAAATATATTATAGCTCTAATTTAGATGAATATAAATTTTGTGGTCCAAAAGACAACAATCCAACTGATTCAGATGGTAATGATATGAAGCTAATATATCATTTTTCATTTGTAGACTGTCCAGGTCATGAAGCCTTTATGAATAATATGCTTACAGGTTCAGCAGTTATGGATATGGCATTTCTTGTAGAGGATATAAGTTCAGATAATATACCACAACAACAGACAAAAGAACATTTATTAGCTTTATTTAATTCAGGTATAACTGATTTACTTGTGATTGCCAATAAGTGTGATTTAATAAAAGGTAATAAAATACATAGTAATTACGACAAAATAGTAGATTTTATAGATGATTATTACGATAGTAATGAAATATCAATTATACCTACTATTGCTCAAAGAGGTATTAATATAGACTATATAGGAAAATTTTTAATGAATAACGTAGATGACTATAAAAAAAATTTAAATGATAAACTATCAATGAATATAATCAGAACATTTGATGTTAATAGACCTAATACATCGCTAGATAAATATATAGGTGGAGTTATAGGAGGAAGTATTACTTCTGGCGTGATAAGAATAGGTGATTATATACAACTTAACCCCGGTATAGTATCAAGAGACAAAGATGGTTGGAAAGTTACACCACTTATTACTAGGGTTGAAAGTTTAAATTGCGATAATACATCACTTGATTATGCTATTCCTGGAGGATTAATAGCAATAGGTACTACACTAGATCCTTATTTTTGTAAATCTGATAAATGTATAGGTCAACTCGTTACTCATTTTAATTCTCAACCAACTATTGTTGAAGAGATCACAATAAAATATTCAAGATTCAATCGTGAAGAAAAATTAAAAATTGAAAAAGGAGATAATATCCAATTAGGAATAGGAAGTAATATTGTTGATGCCAAGGTAAAAAGTAAAGAAAAAAAGAACTTGAAATTAGTTCTGTCAAAACCTGTATATCTTAATAATATGAAAGTGTCAATTATTCTTAAAATAGGTAGTAAGAGCACTATATTTGGTATTGGAAATATTTCTGAATACAAAATTGTGAAAAATATAGATGTTAGATATGATAATATTGAAGTTCCTGATATTCATTACAATCTGATTAATGATCTTGAAAATATAGATGTAGATGTAGTAGACTTTGATATTATGTGTCAGAATATCCAAAACAGAGAAATTAAACCTAAAAGACTAAATCTACCCAAACCAGTGCTAAGTATTAATTCAACAAGAACACAACATACGTTCAAAAATTATAACGATATGATAGCTACTATTAAAAATAGTAACGATACTGTCAGTATTTCGGAACAATTTATAAATCATATTGAAAAAATGTGTATTTGTTCTACATCATTTAATAGTAGTAACGAATTAATTATAAATGCTAGAATAAAAACACCTATTTTAATTAATAATATAGTAAAAGTAATACTTAAAATAAAAAAATGTATAACATGTACAAGTTTAGACACCTATTTGGATAAAAATGATCGTATTACAAATATATGTTGTATAACTTGTGGGTCTAAAAACAGTATTTAAATTTGATAAATAATTTAAAAATAATTATTTATTAAAAAAATGTTCTATGCGGTTCATAAAGGGTTTAAACCAGGAGTATATAACTCTTGGGATAATTGTAAGGAACAAGTAACAGGATTTGAAGGAGCTGTATATAAAAAGTTTAAAAAACAATCTGAGGCAGAAGAATTTGTTAAAAATGGTAGAACAAAAAGTATAAATGATAAAGATAAAAAGGTGGCAAAATATTATTATTCAGTTCATAAGGGTAAATCACCAGGTATTTATCAAACGTGGAATGAATGTAAAGAATCTGTTCAAGGTTTTAAGGGTGCTAAATTTAAAAAATTTGAGAATAAGTTAGATGCTGAAAAATATCTGATTAATGGATTAATTGAAGAAGATGAACAAGAGGAAAAATTAGAAATAGATCCAAAAGCGTTAAAAATATATACAGATGGATCATTAATCAAAAAAAATGGATACATTGGATGTGGATACGGTATTTATGTTCCAAAATATAACCTTAAACAAGGTAGTATATTATTTGATAATAAGACTAATAATAGAGCTGAATTATCGGCAGTTATTGATGCTATACAATATGCTTCCGTAAAAAACGAAAATAGTATAACTATCTATACAGATTCAAGTTACGTTATTCACATTTTTGGTAAAACAGGTGAAAAATACCAGAAAAAGGGATATAAGAATGTAAAAAATAAAGATTTAGTTGAGAAAGCTGTTAGTATTAAAAATATTGTAAGATTAGTTCTTGTTCATGTAAAAGCGCATTCAGGAGATACTGAAAGTGAAGCTGTAAGAGGTAATGATATAGCTGATAAAATCGCAAATAGATATGCTGTAAGTGATTATATATATCAAGATCATAGTTGGATAACAAGAGAATATAATATTGGAAGATATAGATGTAGTTTAAAGGATATTCCATATCAATATTTAAGAAATTATATAGATAAGCCTGGCTATAAAAATCTTTGTAAAACTAACGAGCACTATAGAACAGAGTGTCATATTATATCTAGCTATTTGATAACAATCGAGACGTCATCTGATATTACATATAGGTATTGAATATCTAATGTTTTTATACAGTCTTCAAGATTGCTCTTAAAATTTTTGATGTCGCTATCTAGATTTTTTTGTATAGTGTGTTTCTGATTGTGTTGAAAAAATGGTGTCTTAAAAAATTTATAACTAGTGCCTAAATTCTGATTTATTATATTCACCGCATTAATTATATCATTTGATCCGTTTATAGATGTTGAATTTATTCTTATTTTCGAAATAAGACTGTATTCAGGCACTGGTAAATAATTTTTTATTTCATTTAGTAATGTTGATTTATCCAGATATTTATCTATATCGTTGAATTTTTGAAAAAAATACATATCATCTTCGTAAAATCTTTTAACATATTTTTCCATACTACTTAAATTAAGTCTATAAATGGTATCTTTTAGAAAGTTTTTTAGTTCGTCATCTCCATTTTGGTAGATATATGATTTAATCAAAGCATTTATAAGCTTCTCATATAAACTAATATTGTTTTCGAAAATTTTGGTCTCGTCATCAAAAACATTTCGTGTGGAGACATCAATATACCCTTTTATTTTATCTACATTAGATACCTTAGCTACATATAACCTATTTATTTTATATTGTTTTTTTATTCTATGTAGTTTTCTTGAGTTAGAAGCGTCTTGAAAAGGTAAAAAACATTTAGAATTATATTCAGGTATCATGCATTCAATACCAACTTCTTGAATATCAATTATTTTAATCCTAACAAGATCATTAATTTCAGGTAATAAATTTTTAAAATATTTAACATTAGCGATTTTATTTTTAAATAAACTTGATTTTTCAGTATTATCCATAATTAAGGAGTTCTATTATTGTTAGATATAAAAATCTTTAAGCATTTGTAATTATTTAAATTAGTTTTTTTTAACAGGTTTGAGTTTTGCGAGCATATTTTTGATATCTGCTTGAGAAGGTGGTCTAAAAGCACCGCTTGTTTGACCGGATGTATTTTGAGGTGCTTGTTGCTTTTCAGCTGGTTTACTCTTTTTTTTAGGTAAAACTAGCTTAAATTTAGGTGGTGATTTACTTTCTTCTTTTCTAGGAGCTTCACCTATAAGATTTAAAAATTCATTAATTTTGAAAGAAGCATCTTTTGACATTTCTATCTCAATTGCTCCCAACGGAACACCCATCTTTTTCATTTTTAAAAATTTGTCATATTTTGATTTTAACTCATCATTATCTTCTATATCTGATTTTTCAGATTCTTCATTGTTAATAATTTTATTAGATTCAGGTATTTTGTGATAATTAAGAAGGGGCTGTTCTTCAAATTCATCCATAATTAAACACTCATCTATTTTTATTATAGGTTGAAATATTTTTGCCTGAACTAAAACCCAATTTATTCCAATTTTATTTTTACTTTTCCAGATATTTTTAGGAGATATTAGACATATAGCGTTTGATTGAGGTATAATATAGTTAACAGTTTGTTTGTTTTTATAGGGATCAAATATCGATATTATAGGTTCATTATTATATATTTGAATTGAAAGATTAAAATATAAATTATTATCGTGAGAGTTAATTGAGGATGAAATTTTATAATTTGATTTAGAACTATTAATTATCAGTGTTTCTATAGATTTGATTGATTCGCAAAATTTATCAATTATACTATTTTTTTTATAGGATAAAGATATATTAATAAAGTGTAATTTAGGATTATTAAATACCTGAGGATGGGGAATAATTCTACCCTTAGGGATCTGAATAAGAACAGGCTTATTATTGTATGTAATATCCAAGTTAGAATGATCAATCTGAAAATTATTTGGGTTAATATTAGTCCAATTTCTAACTATCATATAATATATTAAAATTTAATATTTATATTCATATCACATTGATAATAATAGATATAATCTCATCAATTAATAATTTGTAATTTAAAAGCATTTAAAATGATCTTAGGAATTAAATTCAATTAAATGAAAAAGTGTGAAATATTAAAATGTGCATCAGAATTAACTAATAGAGAGTGTTTGATATCTCATACAGATTTAACGTGTGAGATCAGAAATAATAATGTCATAAAGTTAAGTTGTGGACATTGTTTTTACTATCCAAGTTTTGTTAAATCATATTTAATTAATAATGGTAATCTTTATAGTTACAGAAAATGTCCTTATTGTATGCAGCATATATCTATTGTTCCACTTGTTATAAAAAAAACATGAATGTAATCAAATGAGATGGATTACATTAATGCGTTGTAATTAATAACTTTTTCATTACTATTCCATCTAGTAAAATTAGTATGTTCACTATGTTTTCTTGGGGCTTCTATATCATGTTCATCCTCATAATTTATACATAATAGACATCTTTTTATAAGTAAAAACCCTATATATACTAAAATAGTTATTGATATAGCACATAGTAGAAATAACAATATAGAATAAACTGTATACATTGCGTGTGATATGCGTATAAATTGTATATTTTAATCAAAATTAAATAATGACTTAAACATTTCACACTTAATTTTAGTAAGATGGATTGGCAAAGAGGAAACGCTATAAAAAAAGAGGTAACAACTGTTGAACCTATTGATCTTAAGGCAATAAGATATAGAATCGCGAATGTTGTAAATCTAGAACTACAAGATTGTGTAAAACAGAAAAAATTTGAAAATAATCCTTTTGGTAAATGGGTTTTAAAATAATATATTTATATTATATAAATGGTTAAGAATAATAACAAAAATAACAATAAGAGAAGAAAATCTCAAAATAAAAGACAAAGAAGTCAAAAAGGAGGTAGAGTAACAATGCCTTCTGAATACTACGGTAAAAATTCGGGAAGATACTTTGAAGCTGGTGCCCCTGAACTTCAAATTTCTAACTCGGCATATGGAGATAATTATCCTACATCAAGAGGTGTGCTTATAGGTAACAATATGAGTGGACCTGACCTTGGACCCACAAGACATAGTGGAGTTCAAACTGGCGGTAGAGTAACAATGCCTTCTGAATACTACGGTAAAAATTCAGGAAGATACTATGAAGCAGGTGCTCCTGAACTTCAAATTGCTAACTCAGCCTATGGACCTAATCACGCTACTTCTAGAGGAGTTCTTATCGAAAATCACATGAGTGGACCTGATCTTGGTCCAACAAGACACAGTGGTATGCAGACAGGAGGAGGAGAATTCCAATACATTGTAAACCCTGAATCAGGAAGAAGAGTAAGTATTCATGGTAAAACAGGACAAAAAGTTTTAAAAAATTATTTAAATAAACTTTACCAGTAAATTTTCAAATAATATAATAAATATGAACTATATATTTATTACATTTATTGTTATCATAATAGCAAGTGTTTTATTTCCCATTTCAAATTTGGAAAAATTTGCGGTAAAGAGAAGTAGACGTAAAGGAGCACCCGTTCAACTAGGATTTTTACAAAATACGCCTAAACCTATTCAAAAATTAATGGGATTTCTTAATAAGATAGGTATGCAGATGGATGCTGATAAGGAATATGATACTGTAGCTACAGATTATCTGGATAAGGATAAGATCAATTAAACAATAAGTATTCAGTTATTTATTATTTAAAGTCAAATTATATAGATATATCATGAATTCACAATTTTTAGGAAATGCTATTCAATTTAATCTGTTATCAAGTATAAGCACAGGATATATTTTTGCTGACACAATTATAGGTATGATGCTTTTAAGTTTAACTCCATATATAAGTCTTTATTTAAGAAAATATTATGATTTATTTAGTGATTTTTTATCGTTAGGTAATACACCTGATAATTCTATCACTTTAAAAGGAGCTATTTTGCGTAATAAATATAAATCAGAATATAATTATAGCAAAAGTCTAAGAGCATTATTTTGGTATATAAAACAGAATTTGAAAGATATTGATGGTATATCAAAACTTATTGAATTAACTACTAACAGAGAAACATATTGGAGTAATGATGGTAATGATTTACCATGTGATATAAATGAAACAAATCTAATAATAAATCAGAGGAAAGAAATCAAACTTAAAGAAAATGTGATGTGTACAATTGATGTCTATGATAGAGAAGGTGATAGTTCTGATAAAGGTATGCAGAAAGTTAATGAAATAGTAGTAATTCTATATGGAACTAAATGTGTTTTTGAGGTAAAAGTATTTTTAGATGATATTTTAGAGGCTTTTGATAATCATATAGTAGATTCGATGACTAAAAATCAGCTATATTTTACCATGGAGGATGATGATAAACTTAGCTATTCTGAATATATATTTGATTGTAATACGTCTTTTGATACAATATTTTTTGATAAAAAAGAGGAGGTTAAAAAAGAGTTAGATTTCTTTTTAAAAAATAGATCATACTACCTAAAAAAAGGACTTCCATATAGATATGGAATGTTATTATATGGTAAACCTGGATGTGGTAAAACAAGTCTTATAAAAGCGATTGCTAAATATACAGGTAGACATATAATAAACATTAATGTTAATTTGATAAAAAATAGAAAAATGTTAGAAGATATTTTTTATAACAACAAAATTAACAAATATGACATTTCAAATGATAAAAAAATCTATGTTATTGAAGAATTTGATGTTAATGCTATTGAGCTCTTGAAAGACCGTGGTATTGATTATAGTAAAAATATGAAAACTAGTAATTTATTAGACTATGAAACTGATAGTAACAATAGTGTTGATTATGAAAGAGATAGTCAATACAAAATAACAGATGACAAAGTAGAAATGACTTTAGAACATTTTAAGAAAATGCAAGTAATGTCAGTATCACAATTTCCTAAACAAAAAGACAACATTACTTTAGGTGATTTATTACAAGTTTTAGATGGTTTAATAGAATGTTCTGGAAGAATGCTTATTGTAACTACTAATGATTTTTCAAAAATAGACAAGGCTTTACTTAGAGCAGGAAGGATAGATAGAATAATTGAGTTTGATAAACTTAAATCGAAAGAGCTTATACAATTATATAGATTTTTTTTCAAAACACCATCAGATAAAGTAGAAAGCTATATTAACAGTATAGATCATGGTATAATTGAAGCTGCTGAGTTTGTTGCGATTTGTAGGAATAATTTAAATAGTAGTGATAAACTATTAAAATCATTAAAAAGTTATGTATCTTCAAGATAGGTTGCTACATAAATATCTTCATTAGGAATTTCAGGTAATTGGATGTCTAATACAATAGGGAGATGATCACTATATTGAAACATAGGCAGTGTAATATCTGATATCTTAAAGTCGCTATCCCATGTTGGTAACCAGATATAACAGTAGTCAACAAGTTTACCTGACCAGCATGAAAATTTTGGATAGTTTTCATCATCTTCAGTAAATAGTGAATATACATCAATATACTTTAATTTCTTAAGAAAATCATGTGTGCTTGTAGGAAGTTTTGTATAACCAGTTCTTTTTTCAAATTCTGAGCGATACTCTTCATACATAGGATGTAGTTCATTAATATTCATTTCATTAAAATCTCCTATAATTATTACATTTTGAAGTGTGTGATTCATTATATAATCATGAATAACTAATATTTCATGAAGTCTCATTCTTCCACTTTCTATAAAAACATCTAAATGAATAGTTATAATATTAAGACCTCTAATCATACAATGAGTAAATCCAGTATTTTCTCCAAAAAGATTAGTGCTTATTGATTTATTTTTTAATAAGTCAGCTTTTAAAGGAGTTATTGTAAGTATACCATAGTCTTGAGATTGCTGTAAAAATGTAAAATTACAATTAGTTTTAAAAAAAAATTTGTCATTGGGAAAATTTTTGTATTCAATCATAGATAGAATATCAGGATTTATTTTCTTAGTAAATTCATAAATTTTTTCATTAGCATTGAATAAAAATTCAAACCTATTTACATTGTAAACACATATTCGTATATTATTAATTTTTTTTGTTTGTGGGTAATTACTATATTTATTTTTACTTACAATTTGTTTATAGCTTCTAGATAATTTGTTTCGATCACCTTCAATCTCAATAGGATAAGGATATGTTTTATCCATTCTTTACTATATATTACATTAATTATTTTAAGTAGATATAGAAGTTCTATATCAATTTAATTCTATTAGATAAGCTGACTTAATCTTTGAACATTAATTAAGTTCTTGTATATTTATATACTCAAAATTAAGTAAGCTATCATAGTATGTATCTTGTTTCATACCAAAAATATGTCCATACTTGAATTTTTTATCCCTAAATTCCATAGCGTCTTCTAGTTTATTAAATATTTTTAGATTTTTGTATTCGTTGTCAATATACTGAAAAAAAATATATAATGTTTCTTGATTATCTAAGATAGGATTTTTTAGATTATAAGACATAATGTAACAGTTGTCTTTTTTATCTATAA
>MDTG01053604.1_pt1 | contig 11520 bp, 13 predicted proteins | sample 811421 | NCBI WGS metagenome assembly MDTG01 (sample SAMN05326645, study PRJNA326480) | marine metagenome | isolation source: seawater | place: Pacific Ocean: South East | collected 2011
TAAATATTTCCTGTACATGAGTGTTATATTTAATTATATAACTTTAATCATTTATGAAAAGAACTTATCAACCAAGTAAATTAGTCAGAAAAAGAAGGCATGGCTTCAGATCTAGAATGTCTACAAAAGGTGGCCGTAAAATCCTTGCTAGAAGGAGAGCTAAAGGTCGCAAAACAATTTCAACTTAGGGTACATGGTAAAGCTTGAAAGCTTAAAACGAGATAGACAATTTAAGCTGGTATTAGGCGGCAAAAGGATTCATAACGATTTCTTTTCAGTGTTTGCAAAAAAAAATTTAAAAGATGTTAAAAATGAAAAAGTTTTAAGGATTAGCTTCGTAATGAAAAAAAAGGAAATTGGAAGTGCTGTTAAAAGAAACAAAATAAGAAGAAAACTTAAAGCTATTGTGATAAAACTTGTAAAAATAAAAGGTGCAATTAATCAAGATTATACTTATATAGTTTTCGGTAAATCAAAAACATATAAAGGAAATCACAAAGTACTTTTTAACGAAATGACTAAAATTTTTAAAAAGATTAACTAATGGAAAAGATATTAATTTTTATTATAATTAAACTAATTAAAATTTATCAGTTTATTTTATCTCCTTTTTTTAGTGCTAGATGTCGATACTTGCCAAGTTGCTCAGAATATGTATTAGATTGTTTTAAAAATCTTGGGTTAATAAAAGGTTTTTATTATTCTTTTAAAAGAGTTTTACGCTGTCATCCATTTAGATTTTTAGGCGGTGGTTCTGGAATCGATATGGTTCCAACAAATAAATCAAAATTAAGGAAAAAAATTTAAATGGAAGGAAAAAATATAGTAATCGCGATAGCTTTGTCTTTATCTGTCATTCTTTTTTGGGAAGCTTTTATGGTTGTGCCAAACAAAGAAGTTAATAAAAGTTCCATGGTTCAAAATCAAAGTAAATCTAGTGATAAACAAAGAAATAAGGAATTAACTAATGAAATAGTTCCATCTATTGACCAAACGAAAGTGCCATCAATAATAACTAGGGAAGAGTCAATAAACTCTTCGAAAAGAATAAAAATTAAAAATGATAATTTAGAGGGTTCGTTAAACTTAAAAGGCGGGATAATTGATGATATTTCTTTCAAAAATTACAAAAAAATATTAGGAGAAAAAGAAAATGTTAACTTTTTAAACCCAAAAGAAACAGAGAATGGTTATTTTGTTGAAACTGGATGGACTAGTATTGGTAATGTAACAAAAGTTCCCAATTCAGAAACTACTTGGTCTGTGAGAGGAAACAATATTCTGACTGAAGGAAAATCAATAGTTTTGGAGTGGGATAACCAAGAAGGTTTGGTTTTTAAAAAAAAAATTAAATTAGATGATAAATTTTTGTTTAATATTACTCAGGAAGTAGAAAATAATAGCGCAAAAACCGTTGAACTTTTTCCGTATGCTCAAATTACAAGAAACAAAAAACCTGACGATTTTCAAGGTTTTTTTATTTCACATGAAGGTTTCATAGGTATCTTTGACAGTGAGCTTACAGAAAATGACTACGATGATATTGAAGATAAAAAACAAGTTTTTGAAGCTGACAGTGGATGGTTAGGTATAACTGACAAGTATTGGATGACAGCATTGGTGCCACCTAAAAATGAAAATTTTAAATCTACGTTCCTGTATAAAAATTCTTTTAAAGCAAATTATATTTTAAACAATCCAGTTAAGATTGTTAATGGCACAAAGCAAAGAAGTGAAGTGCAATTATTTGTTTCAGCAAAGGAAGTCGAAACAATTGATAGTTATGCAGAAAATAAAAAGATAGAAAAATTTGATTTAGTTATTGATTGGGGCTGGTTTTATTTCTTTACCAAACCTTTATTTTTTATAATTGACTATCTATTTAAAATTACTGGCAATTTTGGTTTTGCAATTGTTCTTATTACTGCAGCTATAAGAATTATATTTTTCCCTCTTGCAAATTACTCTTTTAAATCAATGGCAAAAATGAAAGCTCTTCAACCTGAGATGACAAGACTTAAAGAGCTTTACAAAGATGATAAAGTAAAACTTCAGCAACAAATTATGGCTTTGTACAAAAAAGAGCAAGTAAACCCAGCTTCAGGATGTCTACCAATTTTAATTCAAATTCCATTCTTTTTTGCAATATATAAAATGTTATTCATCTCTCTTGAAATGAGACATCAACCTTTTTTTGGATGGATAAAAGATTTATCAGCTCAAGATCCAACGTCGATTTTTAATCTTTTTGGATTAATCCCTTGGGATCCACCAGGGTTTTTAATAATAGGAATTTGGCCAATACTTATGGGACTCACAATGTATCTTCAGCAAAAATTAAATCCGACACCTGTAGATCCGATACAGGCAAAAATATTTATGTTTTTTCCTCTTTTCTTAACTATTATTCTTGCGCCTTTTCCTTCTGGTCTTGTTGTTTACTGGACTATAAATAATATTTTAACTATTGCTCAACAATGGGTGATAATGAGAAAGACAAAAGTTAAAACAACTTAGATGTTAAAAGATCTTTCTTTAGAAGAAATTAAGAATTTTTGGCCAAAAGGAGCTCCTGATATAAAGAATGTTCCAAAATACGTTGAAAAATATAAAGATAATTTAATAGTTATTAAATATGGGGGTAATGTTTTAATTGAAAGAACCATATTTAATAATTTTATAGATGATATTAGCATATTAAATAAGTTAGGACTTTCAATTATAGTTGTTCACGGAGGCGGACCAAGAATAAAGAGAAAGTTAGACGAGGAAAACATTCAATCAAAATTTATTAATGGTTTGAGAGTAACTGACAAAAAGGTTATTAAGATAGTTGAAGAAGTGTTGATAGATTTTAATAAGGATATAGTAAGCTCTCTAAAGAAAAAAAACTCTGTAGGGATTCCAATAAATTCTAAGATTAACAATATAATTAGTGTTGTGCCTGATAAAGAAGAACTGGGCTTTGTGGGTATCCCATATAAAATTAATATTGATGTTATTAAAGATATCATAAATAAAAAACAAATACCTGTAGTTGCGCCATTAGGGTTAGATCAAAATAATCAGACTTATAATATAAATGGGGACACAGCGGCCAATGCTATTGCAAAAAAACTTAAATCGAGAAGGCTTTTATTAATGACAAATGTTGAGGGAGTTTATGATGATAGAAAAAAATTAATATCTGAAATAAAACCATTTGATATTGAAAATTTAATAAAATGGAAAATTGTTAAAGGAGGAATGATACCAAAAATACAAAATTGTATTGATGCAGTTGAAAATGGTGTGAAAGGTGTTGTTATTCTAGATGGTAGAAAGTCACATTCTATACTTTACGAAATATTTTCTGACAAAGGTGCTGGAACGCTAATTAGAAAATGAAAGACTTATTAAACATAAAATATTGGATATTTGATTTGGATAACACTCTTTATTCAGGACAAACTAAAGTATTTGATCAAGTGGATAAAAAAATGTCTTCGTTTATTTCAAAAAAGCTGAAAGTTAGTCTTGATGAGGCAAAAAAGATTCAGAAAGACTATTTTCGAAAGTACAATACGACTTTAAGTGGTATGATAAAGCACCATAATATAGATGCGAATGAATTTTTAGAATTTGTTCACGATATAAATTTAGATTTTTTAGGAAAAAATGAAAAACTTGAAAAAGAAATTTCAAAAATATCAGGAAAAAAAATTATTTTTACTAATGGGTCAAAAGCCCATGCAGACAATGTCACAAAAAAGATTGGTATTCATAAGCTTTTTGATGGTGTATTTGACATTGTAGAGGCTAATTTTATTCCCAAACCTAAAATAGAAGCTTACAAAAAATTAATTCAAAAATACAAAATTGAGCCACAATATTGTATATTTATAGAAGATATCGCGAGAAATTTAAAACCAGCTTATGAATTAGGAATGAAAACTGTTTGGATTAAAAATGAAGAGCCTTGGGCTGCAGAATTTTCTGATGAAAATTTTATAAATTATCGTACGGAAAATTTAACTGAATTTTTAGGGGAGATAAATGAAATTAGACGAAATTAAAAATAAAATAAATGAATCTTTTTCAAATAAAGAAAAGATTGATAGTTCAGATAAATCTTTAAATAGTTTAGTTCAAGAAACAATTGATTTATTGGATAAAGGAAAAATTAGGGTAGCTGAAAAAAAAGGTGACAAGTGGGAAGTAAATCAGTGGATAAAGAAGGCAATACTATTAAGTTTTAAAGTTAATAAAATGAAAGCTTCAAAAGGTCCATACTCTACTTGGTATGATAAAATTGAGGGAAAAACTCAGGGATGGGACGAAAAACAAATGATGGAAGCAGGATTTAGGTATGTTCCTAATGGCGTAATAAGAAAAGGAGCTTTTATTGGAAAAAATGTTGTCTTGATGCCATCTTTCGTAAATATAGGAGCTTATGTTGATAGTGGAAGCATGATAGATACTTGGGCTTCAGTGGGCTCCTGCGCTCAGGTCGGAAAAAACTGCCATATATCTGGTGGTGCAGGAATTGGTGGTGTTTTAGAGCCTATGCAAGCTAATCCAACTATAGTGGAAGATAATTGTTTTATAGGTGCAAGATCAGAAATTGCTGAAGGAGTAATTATAGAGAAAGGTTCTGTATTATCTATGGGAGTGTACATTGGTGCGTCAACTAGAATTATTGATAGGTCGAATGGTGAAATACATTATGGAAAAGTTCCAGCGTATTCTGTTGTAGTGCCAGGATCCATGCCGAGCAAAAAAAATCCCAGTGGACCATCTTTGTATTGTGCAGTTATTGTTAAAAAAGTTGATGAAAAAACAAGAAGTAAAACTTCAATTAATGATTTGTTGAGAGATTAAGAAAATAATGCATATAAACGAACTTAAGTTAGCTAAAGAACTAATACGTAAACCTAGTATAACCCCAAAAGATTTTGGAGCAATAAATCTATTAGCAAAAAATTTACGATCGTTAGGATTTAATTGCAAAATAATAAATTTTAAAAATATAAAAAATTTATATGCTAAACTTGGAAAATCTTCCCCAAATTTCTGTTATGCGGGCCATACCGATGTTGTGCCTCCTGGAGATGTTCGTAAATGGAGTTCGAATCCATTCAGACCAGTGATAAAAAAAAATAGACTTATTGGACGCGGAGCGAGTGATATGAAAGCTTCAATAGCTTGTTTTGTTTCAGCAGTTAGTAAATTTAAACTGCAAAATAAAAATTTTAAAGGAACAATAAGTCTTTTAATTACTGGTGATGAAGAAGGAATAGCATTAAACGGAACAAAAAGAGTTGTCAAATATCTTAAAAGAAAAAAGGAGAAGATAAATTTTTGTTTAGTTGGTGAACCAACAAATCCAAATAAACTTGGAGAAATGATAAAAATTGGAAGAAGAGGAAGTCTTACAGGAAAACTAACCATAATTGGTTCTCAAGGTCACGTTGCATATCCTAATATGGCCAACAATCCCTCTAATGCAATAATTAAAATTTTGAGAAAAATTAAAGATTTAAAATTAGACAATGGGACAAAAAATTTTCAACCTTCAAATCTTGAAATTACAAAAATCAATATTGATAATAATGCTGATAACGTAATTCCAGGTGTAGCTCATGCGGTTTTTAATATACGATTTAATAACCGCCATACTGCGAATTCATTAAAGAAAAAATTAAACAAAATATTTAAAACTGTTGCCAAAAAAACAAAATGTAAATTTAAATCTCAATATGTTGTTTCTGGGGAGGCTTTTTTAACAAAACCAAACAAAACTACTTTGATGATTAAAAAGACTATAAAAAAAATTACTGGTATCAATCCTAAGCTATCTACTACTGGCGGTACTTCAGATGCTAGATTTATAAAAAATATTGCTCCGTGTTTAGAATTTGGATTGGTAGGTAAGACTATGCATAAAATTGATGAAAATACGTCAATTTCAGACTTAAAAAAATTAACTAAAATATACCAAAATATTTTGATAAATTATTTTAAGTGAAAACAGGAATTATAACCACAGACTCCTATCTTCGTCACGAAACTGGCTTAGGGCATCCAGAAAGGCCTGACAGAGTTTCTGCAGTCATAGAAAGTTTAAAAAAGATAAAAGATTTGGTTTGGAACAAACCTAAAAAATTTGATCACAAGTATTTATTATCTGCCCATAATTCAAATTATATTAAAGAAGTTGAACAATTATTTCCAAAGAAAGGTTTATTTTTTTTAGATGGAGATACTATTGTTTCACCAGGAAGTAAAGATGCAGCTACTGATGCTGTAGCCTCAATTATAACAGCTATAGACAAAGTACATAACAATGAACTCAAGAATGTTTTTTGTGTTGTTCGCCCACCGGGACACCATGCTGAGAAAAATAAAGCCATGGGTTTTTGTATTTACAATAATGTTGCTATTGGCGCTCATTACTTATTAGAAAAATATAGATATAAAAAGATAGCTATAATAGATTTTGATGTTCACCATGGAAATGGAACTCAAGATATTTTTTATGATAGCAAAAAAGTAATGTATATTTCCACTCATCAATATCCTTTTTATCCTGGAACTGGAAGTGAAAATGAAAAAGGTAAATTTAATAATATTAAAAATTTTCCACTTCCTGGAGGTACAAGCTCTGAACAATATCTTAATGCTTATGAGCATGTTTTAAAAAATTTAAATACTTTTAAGCCAGAATTCATTCTTTTTTCTGCAGGTTTCGATGCACATCAAAATGATCCTTTGGCTAATTTTAATTTAAGATCTAAAGACTTTTATCAAATAACAAAGAGAACTTTGGAAGTTTCAAAAAAATATTGTAACGGAAATGTAGTTTCGATACTAGAGGGCGGATATGATTTACAAGCATTAGCAGAAAGTTCAGAGCAACATGTTAATGCTCTAATGCAATTTAAAAAGGAGTGATGGATCAAGTTTCAAAAAAAAGAATTTCATATTTTCTTATAATACTGTCTGTTCTTTCGTATTTTATAGGTTTTTATTTAAATGAAAATTCTGCTGGAGCTGGATCATTAATATTTGGTGATTTAAAAAATACTTGGAATAATTTAAATACTTTTTTAAACAATAGTATTTTAGATGGTATACATCTAACTACATCTCTTGATACTGATGTTTATAAGAGTAGCAGGACACCTTTGATTTATATTTTTCACAAAATTTTCAATCCATTCACTGATAGCGTAATGAACTTTAGAATAAGTGTTTTTATTTTTTCTTTATTAATACCTTTTCTTTTTTTTTTAAATTTAAGAAAAAAATACAAAAATACTGACGTTGTTATTTTAATTTTAATATCATCAATTGTTTTACTTAGTCCTTACCTAAGAACATCTGCATTCTGGGGTGGTGAAGAAAACTTCGGAATTGTAAGCACATTATTGTCCTATTTATTTTTACAATTGTTTTTTGAAACAAAAAATTTTTTTCAAAAAAGAACTTACCTTTTTTGTGTAATTCTATTCAGTTCTCTTTGCGTTTATTTGGATCACAAACTTTTATTAATTCCAATAATTTGTTTTTTTAGTATATTTTTTTCAGAAAAAAAATCTATTAAATTATTGTCAGTTATATTATATTTTATTTTCTCTATTCCTTTTCTTTATTTAATCAAGCTTTGGGGTCACATAATTCCAACTGGAGATGCTGCTTCGAGATTAAGTAATGATTTGTATTTTCATCACATCGGTTACTCGATAACAATTTTAGCGTTTTACCTTTTTCCATTAATTTTTTTTAAAAAAAATTCAATTCAGAAATCTTTTCACGAATTTTTTAGAAATAAAAATAATTTATTATTTCTTGTATTTTTTTTATTTTACATCTTTTATCTAATATTTTTTTATAAATATGAAAACGAAATAACTCTTGGTAAAGGGTTTCTTTATAAAGTTACAATTTTTTTATTTAGTAATTTAACTTTGCAAAAAGTTTTTTTATTTATAAGTTTCTATATATGTTGGATGATAATTTTATTTATTAAAGATAGAAAGATAATTAATAATTTTATTATATCTTATTTTATAATAATACCGATTTTTTTCTGGCCCCTATTACAAGAATATTTTGATCCAATAATTTTTTTACTAATTTTTACTTTTTGTAAATTTGATAAAAAAATAAATTACAACAATGTTTTTTTCTTATTTTTTTATTTTGGAATATTTTTAACAGCTTGTAATATTTATTATTACAATTTATTTAATTAATTTATAAACAAAAAATATTTTAAGCACTCCTAAAAACATTTTAAAGGAATCAGATAAAATATTTAGCTTACTTCCACTTTTATGTTCCCAACTTACCGGTAGTTCTTTTATAATTAATCCTTGTATTTTGGCAAGCATAACAATCTCAAGATCGTGCTCAAATCTGTTTGACTTTAGTTTTGAAAATATTTTTTTTGCATATTTAGTAGGGTATAGTTTATATCCACACTGTGTATCTTTTAAATTTATTTTAAGAAGTAATTTAGTAAAAAATCTAAACACAAGTCCCAAAAATCTTCTGTAAAACTTTGTTTTTATTTTAGAGTTTTTTAATTCTCTAGAACCAAAATAAATAAAATTATTTTTTGATATTAAATTTGATTTAAACCATTTAAACACTTGATTTAAAGATACAGACATATCTATGTCAGCAGTCAAAGTCCATTTACTTTTTGATTTTAAAATACCTTCTCTTAATGCAGCACCTTTGCCAAAATTTTTTTTTAAATTAATCAGTTTAATTTTTGTGTTTCGTTGTTTAAAATTTTTAATAAATTTTAAAGCTATAAGTTTTGAGTTATCTTCACTTCCGTCGTTTACAAATATAATTTCTATTTTGATTTTCTTGTTTTTTTTTATAATAGATTGTATCTTTTTTATCCCATGCTTTAATCTTATCTCTTCATTAAAGAGTGGAAATATAACTGTTAATGAACTAATCATTTTATAAAATTTTCTCGTTTACTATTTTATATAATAGGAATATGTTTTAAAGATAAAGTATTTGTTAACTTTAAACTATGATAAATGCAATTCTTAAATATCCTCTATTTTACAGACTCTACCAAAAAACTGTGAGAACAAAATATAGCGAGTATGATTTTATTCAATATATATTTTCAAAACTTAACACAAATATAAGAATGCTAGATTTGTGTTGTGGGGATAGCTTTATTTTAAACTTTGTAGGAAAATATTTAGAAGATTACTTGGGTGCAGATAACAATCAAAACTACCTTGATCACTCTAAGAAAAAATGGCAAAAATTTAAGTTTTTAAACTTAGATTTGACAGAGAGAAAAAATTTAGAAAGACTTAGGGAATTTTCCCCAAATTTTATATTTATTAATGGGGCTATCCATCACTTAAATGATGAAACTGTGAAGACAATAATTTCAATTATATTATCAGAGTTTAAACAAAGTTTTTTTCTCTCAGTTGACCCCATCCACCATAACAATAAGCTAATCAATTCTTTTATGCTTGCGCTAGATCGGGGAAAACATATAAGAAATGAGAAACAATATAGAGAATTAATGGAAGGTTACAAAAATTTTATAATAGACGATTTTTATAAAATGAGCTTTCAAAATATTTTTCATTATCAAAACTTTGAATTAAAGCAAATGTATTTGGATTGGAAAAAAACACTTAAATATTAAATCTTCTATCAAATGAATTTTTATCCAAAAATAGAGGAGAAGAGTAAAGTTTCAATTATTCTTCCTAATTATAATAGTTCGAAATATATTGAAGAAACTTTAAACTCAATTTTGAAACAAAACTTTGAGGATTGGAGACTTATTATAATTGATGATAATTCAGATTTTGAAACAAAAAAAATTTTAGAAAAATTTCAAAATAATAAAAAAATAAATATTATATTTTTGGATGAAAACAAAGGAGCAGGATATTGTAGAAACATAGGCATTGAAATTTCAAATTCTGACTATATTTCATTTATAGACTCTGATGACACTTGGGAAACAAATAAACTTAAAAATCAATTAAGTTTTATGGAAAAGAATGAATATGATTTTACTTACACTCAATATTCAACTTTTAGTACGAAAAATGGAAAAAATTTTTTCAAAACAGTTAACCCACCAAGAAAAATGTCATATGAAACTTTTATTAATGATACCTCTATAGCAACAAGTTCGATGATCTTGAAAAAAAAAATTATTGGTAAAACTAAATTTCCTGACACAAAAATTTGTGAAGATTATTTTTTTAAATGTGAAATTTTAAAAAAAATCACTTTTGCTTTTGCTCTTGAGGAAAAATTGACAAACTATAGAATAAGAAATAATTCACTGCAAAGTAACAAATTTAAAAATTTATTTTGGGTTTGGAAAATTAATAAAGATTTAAATAAACTAGGTTTTATAAGAAACTTAATTTCAGTGATTTCAATTTCAATAAGCTCGCTTAAAAGATATGGATTAAAATAAATTTAGTAACCCACTCTAAATAGATATAAACCATAAGGTGGAGCTGGAGGAGCGCATAAAGATCTTTTTTTTGACTTAAAAACATATTTAAAATATTTCAAATCCCACTTTTCTTCACCTAAATATTTGAGACAACCAACCATTGATCTTACCTGTTTTTGCAGGAACGATTTGGATGAAAATGAAAATATTATCTTATTATTGTTTTTTTTTAGTGAGGCTTCTTTAATTGTTCTAACTGGGGACTTCGCGCCACAAGAAGATGCTCTAAAAGAGGAAAAATCATGTTTACCATTTAGTAATTTAATCCCTTTTTTCATCAATGTAATATTTAATTTTTTTTTGACATGCCAAGCTCTCTTAAATTCAACAGCCAAATTTGATGGCCTGTTAATTATTATATATTTATAGGTTCTTATTTTTGCACTATGTCTGGCATGAAAATTGGGCTTTTTTTTTATTAGTTTCAAAATAGAAATAGGATATTTTTTTAAAAAAAAATTTATCGAATTAATAAATGTTTGTTTGTTGAAAATTTTTTTCTTTGGAGATACTACGAAGGTAACTGATTGACCTAACGCATGAACACCGGCATCTGTTCTACCTGAACCATGAACAATAATCTTACATCCAAAATATTTTGAAAGTGCTCTTTCTAAAATTTCTTGCACAGAAAGTCCATTTTTTTGTTTTTGCCAACCTACAAAATTATTTCCCAAATATTCAATAATTACTTGATAGTTAATCATCATTATAATTTTTCACCTTTTTTAAAATAATTTTTCACCTTTTTTAAATTTGTTGCCTATTAAAAACGATCCTGTGCTGAGTTTATTTTTTCCTTCTTTTTGAATTTCAAGAATTTGTAATGACATGTCTTTACATCCTATAAGTAATTTGTCATTTAAAGTTGTGCCTGGTGATCCTTTATCAGTATTTATTTTTGCTTTCCAAACTTTATATCTTACTTTCTTAAATTCAAACCAAGCGCCTGGATTTGGATTTAAAGCGTTTATTTTGGCTAAGATGTTTTTTGCATCATTATCCCA
>MDTG01066114.1_pt1 | contig 11520 bp, 6 predicted proteins | sample 811421 | NCBI WGS metagenome assembly MDTG01 (sample SAMN05326645, study PRJNA326480) | marine metagenome | isolation source: seawater | place: Pacific Ocean: South East | collected 2011
AAGTAATCTTTTTTTTACAATGCTAATTTTTAATTGTTCAACAAACTTTGCACAATCAAAAAACTTGGATATTGAAATAAGTGAGGACGTTGAGAAACTCATATCATTGAAAATTTTGTTAAACGAAAAAAATTATAAAAATAATTACTATGCGATCCAAATTTACAATGGTAACTACGAAAAAGCGAAAATAACTCTATCTGACTTTAAAAAAAAATTTCCCAAGTGGGAATCAAGTTTGTCTTTTGAGACACCTAATTATAAAGTCAGGGTAGGAAACTTTAAAGAATTTTTAGAAGCTAGCAAGAAATTGGAATTTATAAGAAAATTATATCCATCTGCTTTTTTGTTAAGACCAAACAACCTATAATTTTTTCTTCACTTCTACCTCTTGAAAAGCTTCAATTAAATCATTTACTTTTAGATCATTAAATCCTTTAATCTGAATTCCACAATCATAGCCTTTCGCGACCTCCTTTGCATCATCTTTAAATCTTTTAAGAGAAAGCAAATCCCCAGTATAAATAACAACACCTTCTCTAATAACTCTTACTCCAGAATTTTTAAAGATTTTGCCACTGGTAACCATACAACCTGCAATCGTCCCAACTTTTGAAATTTTATAAGTTTCTCTTATTTCAGCATTACCAGTAATTTCCTCCTTGAGCTCAGGTGACAACATGCCTTCCATTGCATCTTTAACATCATTTATTGCATCATAAATTATGGAATAGGTTTTAACATCAATTTTTTCTTTTTCTGACAAAGTTCTTGCATTTCCCATTGGCCTAACATTGAAACCTATAACGATTGCATCTGAGGCTGAAGCAAGAATTATATCTGACTCCGTGATAGCACCAACTCCTTTGTGTATTATTTTTATCTCAATTTCTTGGGTTGAAAGATTTTCTAAAGAATTAGAAAGGGCTTCTACAGATCCATCTACGTCTCCTTTTAAAATAATGTTTAATTCTTTAAATTCACCAAGAGCAATTCTTCTTCCAATTTCATCTAAAGTTATGTGGCGCTGTGTTCTTACATTTTGTTCCCGCTGAAGTTGAGTTCTTTTTGCTGCAATTTGTTTAGCCTCTTTTTCATCATTTAAAACTTGAAAATTATCTCCCGCTTGCGGTGCTCCATCTAAACCCAATATTGAAATTGGTGTTGAAGGGGGGGCTGTTTTGAGACTTTTACTTCTTTCATCAAAAAGAGCTTTAACTTTTCCACTATTTTTTCCAGCAAGAATAAAATCCCCAATTTTTAAGGTTCCACTCTGTACTAAAAGAGTAGATACAAAGCCTCTTCCTTTATCTAAATAAGCCTCAACCACGGTTCCTTTTGCTGGTCTTTCAAAATTTGCTGACAATTCCAATAATTCAGCTTCCAATAAAACTTTTTCTAAAAGTTCTTTTACACCCACACCTTTTAGGGCAGAAATGTCATGAGACTGTATTTTACCTCCCCAATCTTCAACCATTAAGTTCATACTTGCTAAACCTTCTTTGATTTTTTCTGGATTTGCATTTTCTTTATCTATCTTATTTATAGCGAACACAATAGGAACACTAGCTGCTTGGGCGTGGCTTATCGCCTCTTTTGTCTGTGGCATAATATCATCGTCTGCAGCAATTACAATAATTACTATATCTGTTAATTGAGCACCTCTTGCTCTCATGGCAGTGAATGCCTCATGACCAGGTGTATCAAGAAATGTAATTTTTTCTTCATTCTCCAAGGTTACAGAATAAGCACCTATATGTTGCGTAATGCCTCCCGATTCGCCAGCTATTACGTTTTCTTTTCTAATATAGTCTAATAAAGAAGTTTTACCGTGGTCAACATGCCCCATAACAGTTACAATTGGGGCGCGCGGTAAAAGTTTTGCTTCTTTGTCTTCAATTTCAGTTTCAATATTATCTTCAATATCAGCCTTGGCAAATTCTACATTAAAGCCAAATTCTTCGGCAACTATTGAAAGGGTTTCAGCATCTAACCTTTGATTCATTGTAACCATAATACCTAAAGACATACAAGCTGATATTATTTCATTTCCTGCAACCTCCATCATAGTTGCAACTTCACCAACTGTGATAAACTCTGTTACTCTTAGGGTTTTGCTTTGTGCTTGTTGAATAGCCTGTTCTTCTTCACTTTTTTGTTTGTGCTGGACTCTCTTGTCTCTTCGGTACTTTGCTCCTTTAGATTTTGTAGATTTCCCCTGTAATTTTTCCAAAGTCTCTCTAATTTGTTTTTGAACTTCCTCGTCTGTAGGTTCAATCTTCAAATTTTGATTTTTACCAGATTCATTTTTTTTAAAAGCACTTTTTCTTAATTGTCTGTTCTGAGTTGAAGGTCTGTTTTGGTTACCTTCTTTGGGAACAATTCTCTTTCTTTTCTTCTTTCTAGAGGCCTCGACATTTTTTTCTTGCTCTTTTATTTTATTTAAATCTACAGTCTCTCCCGTCTTAACAGGAGCAACAATTTTTTTGTAATTAGTAATTAATTTTTGATTATTTTGTGGAAGACTTTCGTCATTCCCATTAGTATTGTTAGTTGAATCTGTATCTAAATCATCTTTTTCATTTTCTTTTAAGGATTGGGTTTTTGACAGATTTTTTTTCGAATCAAGATCGATTTTTCCAATGGGTTTAAACTTTCTTACAGAGCTACTAGCGGTTATTATTTCACTATTTTTTTCTAAAGTAGCAGTTTTAGCTAGATCTATCTTTTCCTGTTGAATCCTTAAGTTTTCCTTTTCTTTTCTCTTTTCTTCACTTATTTCAGCAGACTCATCCTTATTCGATTTATCAATTTTAAATCCTTCCAACAATAGTTCATAAGTTTTTTGAGAAATTTTGGTCGTGGGTCTTGCCTCAATCTCACATCCTACATTATTCAAATATTCAACTGCCCTGTCTAAAGAAATATTAAGCTCTCTTAAAACCTTATTTAATCGTAATGTTAGTGATTTATCGCTCATGATTTAAAACCCATTTGATGCTTTAATGATCGAACTAATCTTCAAATTCCTCTTTTAAAATTTTGATTACTTCGTTAATAGTTTCTTCCTCAAGGTCGGTTCTTTTAATAAGTTCTGACTGATCTAATTCTAACACGCTTTTTGCAGTATCAAGCCCTACTTTTTTGAATTCATTGATAACCCAGTCATCAATTTCGTCAGAAAATTCAGCTAATTCAACGTCTTCCTCCATCCCCTCTCTGTAAACGTCAATCTCATAACCAGTTAATTGTCCTGCAAGTCTTATATTATTACCCCCCCTACCAATTGCTTTGGAAACCTCTTCGGGGTTTAAAATAACCTGGACTCTCTTATTCTGTTCATCAATCTTCAAGGAATTAACTTTTGCAGGTGAAAGCGATCGAGTAATGTAAAGTTGCAGGTTGTTGGTGTAATTAATAACATCTATATTTTCGTTTCCAAGTTCTCTAACTATTCCATGGATTCTGGACCCTTTCATTCCTACGCATGCTCCGACTGGGTCTATCCTATCATCATATGAATCTACAGAAACTTTTGCTTTATCGCCAGGAATTCTTACCGCTTTTTTGATATTAATAAGACCATCAAAAACTTCTGGAATCTCCTGTTCAAATAATTTTTCTAAAAATTTAGGTGAGGTTCTTGAGAAAATTATTCTAGGTTTATTTCCTCTCAGCTCGACACTTTCGATAATTCCTCTAACGTTGTCACCCTTTCTGTAAAAATCAGAGCCGATTTGTCTGTCTTTCGGCAAAATAAGCTCGTTACCATCGTCATCTAATAAAATTACTTCCCTGTTACGAATGTGATGGACTTCAGCGGTATATAGTTCCCCTTCTAATTCTTTGAATTGTTTAAATACATTTGTAGAGTCATGCTCATGGATTTTAGAAACCAGATTTTGTCTTAGAGAAAGAATTACTCTTCTCCCTAGATCAATTAATTTTACCTCTTCTGATACATCTTCACCAACCTCAAAGTCAGGTTCAATTTTTCTAGCCTCAGACAGTTCGATTTGCTGGTTTGGATCTTCTACATTACCGTCATCAACTACAATTCTATTCCTCCAAATTTCCAAATCCCCCTTGTCTGGATTAATAATTATATCAAAATTTTCGTCCGAACCATATTTTCGCTTTAAAGTATTTCTAAAAACCTCCTCTAAAATTACCATTAGAGTTACTCTATCTATAAGTTTTTCATCTTTAAATTCTGAAAAAGATTCAATTAGTGCTAAATTTTCCATAATCTTTAATTTAAAATTACTTGGGCCTTTTTATATTCACCATGATTAAAATTTTTTGAATGAATAACAGTTACTTTTCCTTTACCAATTTTTTTAGGTTGTCTTTCTTTCCAATTTATTACAAAATTTGTGTTTGAAACCTTCAAAAGTATACCAGTATATTTTCGATCATCGTGGTCTATAATTTCTATCTTTCTGGATATATTTTTTTTTAAATTGTCTAATTAATTTCAATGGAGAATTCACACCACAAGATCCGATCTCAACTGAGTAATTAGTATCATCTTGACTTAATTTTTTTTTAATACTAGAATTTATGGATGCACAATCTTTAAGGGTTACTCCTTTATCTCCATCGAGAAAAACTTTTACGTCATTGTTAGCACTAAAAGTTATTTCTGTTAAGAAAAGTGAACTATGGTTTTTAAGTATTTCACTCAAAATGTTTCTAAATTTTTCTTCAAATTTCATATAAAAAAAAAGAAGACATTTGCCTTCTATAATAATCAAAAATCTTAATAAAATTAGTTTAAATTTTTTACTATAGCAAATATAATTTCAATTGGACAAACAATTCAAAAAATATTAACAAAAAATATGATTAATTTTACAGCAAATAATTTTAATGATAAAGACAGATATTTTGATTATTGGTGCCGGACCTGTAGGTTTATTTGCAGTTTTTGAAGCTGGGCTGATGAAACTTAAGTGTCATATAATTGATGTTGTATCGACTCCTGGAGGCCAGTTGACAGAACTTTATCCAAAAAAACCGATATATGATATTCCAGGATATCCTAAAATATTAGCCGGAAAACTTATAGACAATTTGTTAGAGCAGGCAAAACCATTTAGACCAGGGTTTACATTAGGTGAAAGAGCAGAATCATATGAAAAAATTGGTGACTTTTTTGAAATTACAACCAACATGGGTACAAAACTTCAAGGGAAAGTTATTTTTATTGCTGGTGGCCTAGGAAGTATGGAGCCAAGGAAACCCAAAATTGAATTGATTGATAAGTTTGAAAGAAAGGGAATTGAATTTTATGTTAAAGACCCAGAAACTTATTTAGGTAAGAAAATATCAATTTCTGGAGGAGGAGATTCTGCTTTGGATTGGGCAATTTATTTTTCAAAAAAAAGTAAACATCCAATAAATTTAATACATCGAAGTAAAAGTTTTAGAGCTAATAAGGATTCTGTCGAAAAGGTATTCGAGTTAAATGAGAAGAGAAAGCTGAATTTATTTCTTGATTCTGAAGTTATTTCAATTAATGGTAAAAATGATTATCTAAACTCATTATTTGTCAAAGACAGGTCCGGGGAAGGGTACAATTTGAAAACAGATTTTTGGTTTCCACTTTTTGGTTTAGTTCCAAAGCTTGGTCCACTAGGGCATTGGGGGCTAGATATAGATAAAAATGCAATTAAAGTTGATAATACTAATGATTACAGTACTTCTAAAAAAGGTATTTTTGCGATTGGTGATATAAATACGTATGAAGGAAAATTAAAACTTATACTTTGCGGGTTTCATGAAGCAACTCTTGCAGTTCATGGGGCATATAGGATAATTCACCCTGACAAAAAGAAAACTTTAAAATACACAACTATTCAGGGGGTATCGGGATTTGATTAAAAAATTTTAACTATTTGTTGGGAAAACATTATAAGTATTTTAACAAAAAAAAGATTCACAACGTTTAAATTTATAATTGAATATTTTTTCATGTAATTAACGATAAGATGTTGATAATTCCCCCCACTTTCTTTGGGGGGTTTTTATTGATTAAAATGTTGGCCCACTAGGGCTCGAACCTAGACTCTTCTGAACCAAAATCAGACGTGTTGCCAGTTACACCATGGGCCATTGGAGGGCCAAATTTATAATAATATTATCATTTGACAAAAACTTACTCTTCAATTATGAATGGTATATCCATTGCTGAAGGTGAAGTACCGTATTTTGATATTCTAACCATCTTTTCAACCTCTCTCATGATTTTTTCATTGTGTATTACTATACCATCTTTTATAGTGTACAAAATACCTCCTCCCCTTACCATATCTCCATTCTTATTGATTTTTAAAGCTCCAAATGAATAAAGATTTCTTAAGTTGTAAAGTGGACTTTCATTTACAATGACAAGATCTGCTAAATATCCCTGTCTTACTAATCCTAATCTAGGTTCTCGCAGTGTAATAGCACTATTATAAGTAGCTGATTTCAAAACTTCCAGTGTGTGCATACCTGTTTCTCTAAGTAATTGTAATTCTCGAATATTTGAAAATCCGGGAGTTGCAAAAATATAACTATCATCAGTTCCATAAGAAACTCGTCCACCCCTTTTGTTAAATTCAAAAATCAAATCGCCCCATAAATCAAAAGCGTAAGACCAATAATACTCATCGTCATGAGTCCAATCATAGTGATAAGCCCCATGGAAATTCGGATCAGGGCCGTTTCTTTCAATTAATAATTGATGAGTGTACTTTTCATGCCAAGGTAAACTATGTGCACGAAGAATGTCTCTGTTTGCTTCATAGACCACCATTGTTGGAAGCATAGTTACACCGTATTTAACCAGAGAATCCGCTACCTCATTTAGTAATTTTTTTTTATTTGTTTCGGACCAAACTACACCTGCTTGTCTAAATCTTTCATTTTCGTCATTATAATTATAAGTTGGTTTAAAATTTTGGACATTTCTATCAAGAGCTGATTCTGCATATGCGTAGTGATGCTCTATCATAGTGACACCAAGTCTAGCTGCATCGATGGCCTTTGTGATTGCTGTATTGTTCGGAGGAATATGATATGTTGTAACACCGCCGTGTTTTTTTACTTCCTTACATACTTCTCCTAATAATTTTTGATTCCACCCCAAATTACGAACATTAACAACATGTGCTCCTTTTTGAAACATTTTTTCAACTACATGTTTTACATTTTTGTGATTGTCTAAATAAATTTTATCATAGCCAGTCATGGCACCGTAAGACCATGTTGGATACAATCTAGGTGCTAGAATTTGATTTTTTTTACTTTTTTCTGCTTCTTCAAGTCCACTTTTGAGTCCCCTGTCAGCAGCGGGGACCATTGATGTAACTCCATGTGCCAATTTTAAATAATAAATGTATTCCAAAGGAAGGGGGTCTTTTCTCAAGTGCATATGTAGATCAATCATTCCGGGCATTACATATTTGCCCCTCCCATCGATGATTTTGTCACCAGATTCTCTTTTGAACTGTCCTTTTGATTTTAGTGATATAGCATCCAATGCTACCATCTTAGTAATTAAATTTCCTTCAATTATTATATCATAAGGCCCAACTGGCGGACCTCCATGTCCAGGAATAATCATTACCTCCCGAATAACTAACTTTTTGAATGGCCCTTCAGCTAGGCCGTTAAAATTATTTTGAGAAAAGAAGTTGTTAAAAAATAATAGACATGCAATTAGAAAAAGTTTTTTCATTTTTTCTTTTAAATTACAATTTTAAGTGTAAAAAAAAATGTTTGTAAAAAACTTTCATCTAACAACCTAAAAACCTTTCAAGTTATATTTTATATTTTCGTGTTCATAAATGAATAAATTAGAATTCTCCTTTTTAAATAGAATAATTGCTATTGTAGTATTCACAATTGCTCTATCAACATTTTCGTTAACTGTTGAACCAACAGCTAGTTTTTGGGACGCTGGAGAATACATCTCTACTTCTGCTAAACTTCAAGTTGGACACCCCCCAGGAGCCCCACTTTACCAGATGATGGGAGCGTTTTTCTCACTATTTGCCAATGGAAATGAAAATATAGCTTTAATGGTAAATTTCATGTCTGTGTTTTCAAGTTCATTGGCTATACTTTTTTTATATCTTTCTCTAGTCTTAATATTAAAAAAATTTTCACGATTAGTGAAAGAAAACCCAGAAAATGCGAAGTTTTCAATTTTGGGTTCCTCTGCAGTCGGTTCACTTTCATTATGTTTTTCAGATAGCTTTTGGTTTAATGCCGTGGAGGCAGAAGTTTATGCAATGGCTACTCTCATCCTGTCTGTTTTATTTTGGTTAGCTCTAAAATGGGAGGAAGAAATGAATACAGAATATGGAGATAGGTGGTTGCTGATAATTTCGTTTGTAATAGGCCTTTCTTTTGGAGTTCACTTTATGGGACTTTTGACCATACCTGCTATAGGTATGATATACTTTTTCAAAAACACAAAAAAAATTACGTTTAAAAACTTTATTTTATCAAATTTAATTTCAGTTGCTATTTTGCTATTTATATTTAAACTCTTACTTCCCTCTACTCTAGCGATTTTTGGAGAAGTCGAGGTTTACTTTGTAAATAATTTAGATCTACCCTTTAACACGGGGACCATTTTTACTGGAGTTGTTATTTTATTTTTCTTTTATTATTGCTTAAAATTTACATCCCAAAAAAATTGGGTTAATATTAATACAGGTATTCTCTGCTTACTTTTCGTTTTACTTGGATTTTCATCTTGGATAATGCTTCCTATAAGGGCTAATGCAAATACTGTAATAAATGAAAATTCACCCACTGACGCAAGACAACTTTTAGCCTACTACAATTTGGAACAGTATCCAGAAACTAAACTTTTTTATGGGCCTATGTTCTCAGATATGTACGCTGGACAAGATGACATCGAACCTTATATAGATGATAAACCCAAGTATGAAAGGGACTATACTTTAAAAAAATATGTGATCGTCAATAATTGGGAAAAAGCAAAAGTGAATTCAAATCGCAACCATAGGGGAGTCCTTCCAAGACTTTGGAGTCCAGAACACGCAGAAAACTATATAAATTTTACAGGTCCTTTGAATTTTAGACTGTCTTCTGAATACAAAAACAGTGCAGAATTAAAAACAGTTATAAGCGAATTTTACCAGCAACAATTAGATGGAGAGCTAACAGGAGAAGATTATCATGGTTTCTATAAAAATATGGCAAGGTACATCGTTATTGAAAAACCATCTTTTTTTTCAAATCTGTACTTTTTTGTTACTTACCAAGTAAATTATATGTATGTAAGATATTTCATGTGGAATTTTGTTGGCAGACAAGATGACGTTCAAGGAAGCTACGACGTACTTCATGGAAACTGGCTTAGTGGAATAAATTTTATTGATGAAATTAGATTAGGAAATCAAGCCAAAATAACTGATGATGCGAAAAATAATAAAGCAAGAAATACATATTTTTTTCTCCCTTTTATTCTTGGTCTAATTGGTTTTTTCTTTACCTACAAATATGACAAAAGTATTTTCTGGATTTTATTAATTTTCTTCCTCTTCACTGGTCTAGCTTTAAAAGTTTATTTGAATGAACGTCCTTTTGAACCTAGAGAGCGGGATTATGCTCTTGTCGGATCTTTTTATGTTTTTGCGATTTGGATTGGACTCGGCGCATATAACTTGTGTCTAGAAATTAAAAAATATTGGAAATTTAGATTCGCTGATGTTTTTACAATCTCTTTGTTATTTTTATCAGTACCCTTTTTGATGGGATTTCAAAATTGGGATGATCATGACCGATCTAACAGATACACAGCTCAAGCTGTTGCCAAGTCCTATTTAACATCCATACAAAAAGATTCAGATGCAATGATATTTACAATTGGTGATAATGACACATTTGCTCTCTGGTATGCTCAAGATATTGAAGGATATCGAACCGATGTGAGGCCAATAAATACCAGTTTATTAGCGACTGATTGGTATATCGATCAAATGAAAAGAAAAACATATAAGAGTAATCCTATCCCTTCGCAGCTAACACATAACTTGTATGGGTATGGAATTAGAGATTATATAAAGTTTGAGCCTGTAATTTCAGATTCGATAAGATGGGATATTAAAGATTTTGTGAGATGGATAGCAAGCGATAGAAAGGAAACAAAATATAAACACCTAATTGAACAATCAGGTGGTAATCCAAGTCAATTCCCTACCGGGACCCAAGAAATGGTTTATTACCCTACCAATAAAATTAGAGTCCCGGTTAATATCAAAAATGTAATTGAAAGTGGATTAGTAAAAAAAGAAGACGAAGATTTAATTGTTCCTTACATAGACATTGACCTCCCAACCTCAGGAATATATAAGAATCAAATGATGATGTTAGATATTTTAGCAAATAATGATTGGAAAAGACCCATTTACTTTACAGGAGGCAGTTTTTCTGATTCAGAATACATATGGATGAAAGATTATCTTCAACTGGAAGGCCTAGTATACAAATTAGTACCCATAAAAACACCTCCCAATAGAAACAACCCCTATGTTATGGGTAGGGTAGATTCTGATTTGATGTATAACATTGTTAAAGAGTGGGAATGGGGCAACTCTAATTCAGAAGATATTTATCATGACCCCGAAACCAGAAAAAATAGTATTTCCTATAGGAGCAACATGGCTCGTTTGGCTGAAGAACTCATCAATAAAAATCAATTAGAAAAAGCTGAAGAAATTTTGGATTTGGCAATGGAAAAAATGCCTATAGATTTCTTTGGATATTATAGTCTATTGTACCCTATAATTGATGGTTATTATAGAATTAATAAGGTTGATACGGCAAGAGGGATTTTGGAGAAAGTAATGCTCAAACATAAATCAAGGTTAAATTACTTTAATAGTCTTTCAGATTTTTTAAAAATTGATCTTGCTGAAGAAATTTTGACAGAAATAGAAAGGTTCAGGTCATTAATTGAAACTTCTTTAAAAAACAAAGATGAAGAAAAAATGTCTGATTACATTAAAGAATTCCAGAGGTCAAGTATCGATTTTTCTTTTCTCTATGGTAAATACGACTTTTATACATCACAAGAAGAATTTATAGAAGGTTTTTACCTTTCAGGAGACACATTAAACGCCAGAAAGTTGACTGACGAGATATCATTAGTTTATGACGAAAGACTAAAACTAATATCAAATTTTGATTCCACAAGGCAATTAGAATTAGAGGAAAGAATTATGGATGAGGTAAATGGATATAGAAGAATTTTGTTTTATACTAACATATATGATGATAAAGATAGAGGAGAGATTCTTGAAGAGAGGATTTATAATTCAATTAAAGACCTGGAAATATTTGAAAACCTTTTAAAAATTTAATCTAAATACTCACTCATTAATCCAATAAGTGAATTTTTATCTTGTTCACCGATTTCTCTCCATACCATTTCTGATGATTTGTAAATTGTAAAAGTAGGAGCGGTCTTAATTTTAAGTGCTTCGACTAACTTTG
>MDTG01145585.1_pt1 | contig 11520 bp, 7 predicted proteins | sample 811421 | NCBI WGS metagenome assembly MDTG01 (sample SAMN05326645, study PRJNA326480) | marine metagenome | isolation source: seawater | place: Pacific Ocean: South East | collected 2011
CTGCATTTTTAGAATCAGCAGGATCTTTAGGAATTAATAAAACCTTTATCTCTTCCTCCAAGACTTCTTGTTTTGGCATCAAATCGTCTAACTCTATTTTTGCCATTTCCTTCATTTCATCATCTTTCAACATCTCTTTTGCATTTTCAATGTTGGATAATATATTTTTATATTCGTGATAAGCCTCAATAATCGGCTGAAGGTCTTTGTATTCTTTATTAAGTTGGATATACTGTTTCATATCAGAAATTATGTTGGGATCAACAATAAGCCCTGACACTTCATCAAATCTATTTTTTATCGCTTCTAACTTGTCTAACATCTAGTATATAAATTCTCCATAGGAGCTTTTGATAGTTAATTTTTTACCATTGTGGGACTCTACTCTGCCAATAATTTTAGCCTCAACACCAAATGATTCTGAAATAGAAATTAGTGAGTCAGCGATTTCTTGAGAGACATATAATTCCATTCTATGCCCCATATTAAAAACCTTGTACATCTCTTTCCAATCCGTACCAGATTCTTTTTGAATCAAGTCAAACAAAGGGGGAATATCAAACATATTGTCTTTTATAATGTGAACATCATCTACAAAATGTAATACTTTTGTTTGTGCTCCACCACTACAATGAACCATTCCGTGAATATCTTCTCTATGTCTTTCTAGAATTTCTTTGATAATAGGGGCATAAGTCCTAGTTGGTGACAACACTAATTTACCAATATCTATACTTAATCCTTCTAAAGTATCTGTTAGTGATTTACTCCCAGAATATACTAATTCTTCTGGCACAGAGGCGTCAAAACTTTCAGGATACTTTTTTGAAAGATACTTGGCAAAAACATCGTGTCGTGCTGATGTCAAACCATTGCTCCCCATACCTCCATTATAGTCACTTTCATAGTTAGCTTGTCCAAATGATGACAAACCTACTATAACATCACCATCCTTAATATTACTATTGGAAATAACTTTAGACTTTTTCATTCTTGCTACAACGGTAGAATCAACAATTATGGTTCTAACCAAATCACCAACATCTGCAGTCTCTCCTCCAGTTGAGTGTATATCCACACCAAAACCTCTTAAATCGGCTAGCAACTCTTCTGTTCCATTAATTATAGCAGATATAACATCACCAGGTATTAAGTTTTTATTTCTTCCTATTGTAGATGATAATAGTATATTATCGACTGCACCAACACACAATAAATCGTCTATATTCATTACTAAGGCATCTTGGGCAATGCCTTTCCATACAGAAATGTCTCCGGTTTCTTTCCAATACATATAAGCCAAAGATGATTTGGTGCCTGCGCCATCAGCATGCATAACCACACAATAATCATCGTCATTCGCAAGATAATCAGGAACTATTTTACAAAATGCTTTAGGGAACAACCCTTTATCTACATTTTTGATAGCATTGTGAACATCTTCCTTGTCAGCAGAAACACCTCTTAAATTGTATCTATTATTGCTCATTATTTTGTAAAAAAAAAGCATCTCGAAAAAAAATCGAGACGCTTTTAAAATTGTTAAATTAAGCTACTTCTTTTGGGGAAGCACTCTATCCGACTCGGCATCGTAAAATGAATCAAGAACAACTTTGAAATCTGTTCTCCTGTTGTATTGATGCGCCTTTTCGATATCTTTCTTTCTTTTTAATTTTTCAAAGAATGCTTCATTTAGAATTGCACCAGGTTTTAGTTTACCATCTTTTACATCCATAACAAATGACTCATTCTCACCCACTCCTTTTGCAATTAACCTCATAGGTTTTATTCCTTTATCGACCATATAGTCTACACAAATTTGAGCCCTTCTTTGAGATAACTCCATATTGAACTCATCTCCAGCTCTGTTATCTGTATGCGAACGTAATTGAATCACAACGTTAGGGTTTTCTACAAGAACTGCAACTAGTGTATTAAGCGCTTCCTTGGATTCTTTTCTTAACTCAGCACTATTAAAGTCGTATTCGATTTTAGGCAAGACTATTTCTTTAAGAGTTGCTTCAAGGACAATATCTTGAACCATATTTACTGATTCATTTACTCCTATTGTTGATTGCGTAAAATTAGAAGATAAGTAACCTTCATTTGACACCGTTATGCTATAAGAAACATTCTCCTTGACGAACTCTTCATCAAATAAATATCTTCCAGAATTGTCAGTAACAGTTTGAGAAATACTCCCGTCACTACCTACTATATCAATTGTAGCACCTGAAATAATTTGCTTAGTCTTTAAATCAGTGATAACCCCTGAAAGAGTTAAATTAAGTTTAGGCAAATTAAATCTGTATATATCGTCTCCCTTACTACCTAATCTATTTGAAGATAAGTATCCTCTCTCTTCTTCGTCTTCAAAAATAATTCCAAAATCATCATTTGATGAGTTGATTGGGCTGTTCATATTATTTACAGAGCGAAGGTTATTTTCAGCATCAAATACCGCTTTAAAAATATCAAGCCCGCCCATACCAACATGACCGTCTGATGAAAAATAAAGAGAACCATCTGCATGTATAAAAGGGAACAATTCGTTTCCACTCGTATTTATTTCATCCCCTAAGTTAATAGGCTCACTCCATTCATCTCTTTTAACTTTTTTGATATACCAGATATCTTTACCTCCATAACCGCCTTTCATATCAGATGAGAAATAAAGTACCTTTCCATCAGAACTTAGTGAAGGATGTGCAAAACTACTTACGCTGTCGTAAGGTAGCGGCAACAATACTGGAGAAATCCAATTCTTGCCTTTTTTCTTGGAGAAATATATTTCACATGTAGGAATAGGCTTGATTTTCGAGTTTTCCATACACCTGGTAAAGTATAATTCATTTCCTCTTTTGTTGAGTGAAGGAGATGCTTCGTGGTCAGAAGTATTCATCGGCTCTTCAAATGGAGATGGCTTGGACCATCTTTTCTTCTTTTTATCGTATTTAGACCAATAGATGTCAGTAAAAGAGTTACCAGTAAATCCATCAGCAGATTTTCCTAACGAACCATCACGAGAAGATGTAAAAAACAGCTCATCATAATCTCTACTAGCATAACACGGAGAGTATTCCTCTTGGTTAGTATTGTGCTGAAAAGATGTTAACTCGTAGCGACTTGGGTTTTGAAGTGCGTCAAGGGCAAACATACAAGATTGTATTCCTTTGTCAGCTCTATCATCGTTAGGCTTAAACTCTTTATACTTTTCATATTGAACTATAGCATCTGAGAACTTTTGTTGCTTTTGTAACACCTGCGCATACCTAAGATACACCTCTGCATGAGGGTATTTTGCTTTAATGGCTCTTTTGTACATAGCCATTGCTTTCTTTAAGTAAATCGGCGTACCTATATTTCGTGCACATTCAGCCTGAAGAAAAATTAATTCAGCCTTTTTAGCTCTATTTTTCTCCTTAGCATAATCTGCTTTATAAAGCTTTTCAGCCTCATAATAATTCTGCATCATATAGGCTTTATCAGCCTTAGACATCTTGTTTTTCTTAGAAGATTGTGACAAAAGTGATGTTGTAGACACCAAAAAAAACAACATCGTAAGTGAAAGTAAATGTTTCATTTTTTAAATCATAGAATTTTTGCTAAAATAAGGATTTATTTCATTCGATAACATTACAATCTAATATCTATTAAAAAGTTGTTAATATTTTTGGTAATTTTACCGCAAATAAACGACATTATCAACTATATTTGTGTACTTAATACACTATCTAATTTAACACAGTTAAAAAATGACTAAAAGTAAACTCGAGTACATTTGGCTTGACGGCTACGAGCCAACTCAAAATATGAGAAGTAAAACTAAAATTATCAATAATTTTAGTGGTAAGCTAGAAGACTGCCCTATATGGTCTTTTGATGGAAGTTCTACTTTACAGGCTTCAGGTGGATCTTCAGACTGCCTACTTAAACCTGTCGCAATTTACCCTGACCCTACAAGAATTAATGGCTATCTTGTAATGACTGAGGTTTTAAATGCGGATGGTAGCAATCATTCATCAAACGGAAGAGCAACCATTGATGATGATGATAATGATTTTTGGTTCGGCTTCGAACAAGAATATTTCATTATGGACACTCAAACACAACTCCCCTTAGGATTTCCATTAGGCGGATATCCTGGTCCACAAGGACTGTATTACTGTTCTGTTGGCGGAAGAAATACTCATGGTAGAGATTTTGTTGAAGAACATGCTGACTTATGTATTGAAGCTGGGCTTAATTTTGAAGGAATTAACCAAGAAGTTGCTAGTGGACAATGGGAATTTCAATTATTCGCTAAGGGAGCTAAAAAAGCTGGTGATGAAATTTGGATTGCAAGATACCTTTTAGACAGATTAACCGAAAGCTACGGCTATTACATTGAATACCACCCAAAGCCAGTTAAAGGCGATTGGAATGGTTCAGGTATGCATGCTAACTTTTCAAACACAACCCTAAGAACTTGTGGTTCTAAAGAAACGTATGAAAAGATTTGTGAAGCATTCAGACCAGTAACTAAAGAGCATATCTCTGTTTACGGTGCCTATAATGACGAAAGGCTTACTGGCTTACACGAAACAGCATCAATCAATGATTTCAGCTATGGTGTTTCTGATAGAGGTGCATCTATAAGAATTCCTATTATGGTAGTTGAAAATGGATGGAAAGGTTGGTTAGAAGATAGAAGACCAGCTTCAAATGGCGATCCTTACAAAATTGCGGCTAGGATTATAAAAACTGTCAAAAGCGCCGAGTAGATTATTTTACTTAAGTAAATAAAAAAACTAACAAGAGCTCTTGTTAGTTTTTTTTTGCTTTATGGATTATTTCTCTAAGTCTTTTTCGACCTTTTGTATCTCCTCTTTAACTGATGTTGCACTAGAACGAATTTCCCTTTTTATATCGTTAGATGCATCTTTCAACTCTCTCATACCCTTACCCAAGCCTCGCGCAATTTCAGGTATTTTTTTTGAGCCAAATAACATAACGACCACCAACATAATAATTACAATTTCTGGTCCGCCTATAAATAATAAAATAGAAGTCATAAAATATGTGTTCTTAACATCGCAAAGTTAAATAATAAAAGTAATTGCATTAAATTAAAAATGCCCCAAATTTTGGGGCACTTTTAATCTTAAGAAATAAAGAATTTTATTTTTTATCTTCTTCTGATTTTTTGATCGTATCGACCATTATTGGTGAAGCGACAAATAATGAAGAATAAGTCCCAACAATTACACCTACCATTAATGCAAACATAAATCCTCGAATTACCTCACCTCCAAACAAGAATATTACTAATAACACAAAGAATGTAGTAAGCGACGTGTTTACTGTTCTACTTAATGTACTATTTAATGCATTATTCACTAGTGAATTGAATTCTTTTTTCTTAAAGATATTCATATGTTCTCTAATTCTATCAAATACAACAACAGTATCATTAAGAGAATAACCAATTATTGTTAAAAGAGCTGCAATAAACGCTTGATCAATCTCTAATGAGAATGGTAATACCCCATAAAACAAAGAGAATATTGATAAGACAATTAATACATCGTGGAATACTGCTGCAACAGCACCTAAACTAAATTGCCATTTTCTAAATCTCAATAGGATATATAAGAAAATTATAAGTAATGAGAACATTATAGACCATAATGCTGATACTTTAATATCATCTGCAATAGTTGGTCCTACTTTTTGAGAACTCATCACCTCATAATCACCAATACTTACCAATCCATCGTCTAACTTGCCACTAACAATAGCATCGGCGCTCAATTCTTTACTATCAATAAGGTATTTAGTAGTAATTTTCACTTGATTATTATCCCCAAAGGTTTTTACTTCAGGATACATTTTAAGACCAGAGTCGTCGATAAAATAATTAGCTAGTGAATTTCTAATCGCTTCGTTATCAACAGGTTCATCAAAACGAACAACGAAAGTTCTACCCCCTTTGAAGTCTACACCATAATTTAGTTTTTTGGTTACTAAAGAACCTATTCCTATCAAAATAATAAGAGATGATATTCCATAGAAAATTTTACGCTTACCAATAAAATCAATAGCTGTGTTTTTGAATGCACCTCTGGTAATTGAGTTATCAAAAGATGCTACACCCTTTTTCTCTAATCTCCAGTGGAATATTAGACGTGTTAAGAAAATAGCCGAGAATAAAGATGTCAAAATACCTATTACAAGAGTTGTAGCAAATCCTTTAATAGGTCCACTTCCAAATATATAAAGAACAATACCTGTCAATAGAGTGGTCACGTTGGCATCAATAATTGAACTGTAAGCATTTTTGTAACCATCTGAAACAGCTAGCTTTAGCCCTTTGCCGTTCATTAGCTCTTCACGTATTCTTTCATAAATAAGAACGTTTGCATCTACTGACATACCAATTGTTAATACAATACCTGCAATACCAGGCAGCGTAAGTACAGCACCTAATGAGGATAAAACACCAAACACAAAGAAAAGATTTGCCAAAAGGGCAATATTTGATACTAAACCAGCAAAACTGTAATAGAACATCATGTACAACAATACAATTGACAAGGCTATAATGAATGATCTCAAGCCTGAATCAATAGCTTCTTGACCTAATGATGGTCCAACAATTGCTTCTTCAATGATTCTTGCAGGTGCGGGTAATTTACCTGACTTCAAGATATTAGATAAGTCATTTGCTTCGTTGATGGTAAAGTTACCTGTTATCTGGGATCTTCCACCAGAAATTTCTGATTGAACTGTCGGAAATGAATACACATAATCATCTAAAACAATAGCAACACTTTTACCTATGTTGTCAGCTGTTAATCTTTTCCACATTCTTGCACCTTCAGCATTCATTGCCATAGACACCTCAGGTGAGCCGTTAAACTGACCAAAGTCGGTACGAGCATCAGTAACGACATCTCCTTCCATAGCCGCTTTACCATCTCTTGAAGTAACTCTTAAAGCAACTAACTGAACAAACTTTCCTTCGGGATCGTATGGCTTTACAGTCCAAGAAAAACGCACATCTCTAGGTAATATATTCTTAACCTCGTCCATCTTTAAAAAAGCATTGACCGCAGCAGTATCTTTTACAGAAGATATTCCACAAACAGGACCTTCGTTAGGTTGGTTGGATTGATTCAGATTAGGAAATAAAACGGCATATAATGGGTTTTCTCTTGAAAATTGATCAGCAGTCATAGCTGCAGTATCAGAAGAAGCTTCTGAGTTTGTGCTTAACTCATCAATAGATAAATCTGAATTAAAATCTTCTTCAACTTCATTGTTTTCAACAATTTCCTCAGAATCAGCAATTGTATCTTCTAATTCAACTTGAGATTTAAGAAATGTATTAATTTGATCAATCGCACCTAAAATCTCAGCATTTTCATACGTTTCCCAAAACTCTAATTGTGCTGTTCCTTGTAGAAGTTTACGAACTCTTTCTGGATCTTTAACACCTGGTAATTCAACTAAAATTCTTCCTGATCCTTCTAAACGCTGAATGTTTGGTTGAGAAACACCAAATCTATCTATCCTAGATCTCAAAATATTAAATGAACGGTCAATCGCATCTTCAACTTCAGTACGAATCACTCCCATTACTTCATCGTTTGTCGAAGTAGAGTTTATTTTATCTTTTAGTTCAGGTGTATAAAAAATTGAGGCAAGCTTTCCCTCTGGGTTTAACTCAGTAAAAGATTGAGCGAATAGAGTAACAAAGTCATCCTGACTATCTAGCTGTTTATTCACTGCCAAGTTAATAGCCGAATTAAACGCTTCATCTTTGTTGTAATTAGACATTGCTCTTATCACATCCACAACAGATACTTCAAGAGTAACATTCATACCACCTTTAAGGTCCAAACCAAGATTTATTTCTCTTGATTTACACTCGTTGTAAGTGTAGTTTTTAACTCCGATATTATAGATAGGCTCCGATGAAATGGAATCTAAATAAGCTTTTTCTTTAAACTCATCTCCATTCGAATACTCTACTGCATCCTTCTCAACTCCTTGAGCTATCCAAGTGAAAGACAATTGGTATAGACAAACAATTGCAAACACTAATGCGAACAGAGAGATAAAACTTTTATTTTGCATAATATTTTAATTTAGAACGGGCAAATATAGAATTTCAATTTTGAAATAGCAATTGAAATGAGGATAACTAAATTATTAGGTTTAGAATGGTCTATTATTCTATTCCCAAATACTATCACACACATAGAATTTTAATCGTAAATTTGCATGTATGAAAAATGCCCTTATTCTATTTCTTCTTATAGCTCCATTGGCGCTATTTAGTCAGTTCCTCAATAGATCAGACATTTCAATTATTGAAAACGGAAGCCTAATAAAAAATCCCCTTACAGGCGGACTCAATTCATGTCAACTATCTAATATAGACCTCAATAACGATGGCAAAAAAGATATTTTTGTATTTGAAAGAATCGGTGATAGAGTATTATGTTTTTTGAATGCTAATGACGGGGTAGGAACAGATTTTGACTATTCTGTAGAATATAGCCATGATTTTCCTGAGCTAAAGAAATGGGCTTTATTAATTGATTACAACTGCGATGGAAAAGAAGATATCTTTACCTACAACGACAGTTACGTTAAAGTCTACAAAAACACTTCACAAGGAGAAAATATAAATTTTCAAATCGAAACGACTGCCTTAATAAGCGATTTAGGCCCTATACTAAGTGCTATAATAATTTCAGAAGTAGATATCCCCTCTTTTGTAGATGTAGATGGAGATGGGGATGTCGATGTGTTAACGTTCAAACAAAGTGGTGGTTATGTTGAATATCATCAGAATCAAAGCCAAGAGCTTTATGGCAATTGCGACAGCTTAGTTTTTGAATTAAAGACAGATTGTTGGGGAGAATTTTTTGAAGGATTAAACACTTATGATTTCAACAGTTGTGAAGAAGATGCTATAATTAATCAGCCTCAAATTCGATCTTCTGGAGCTCATAGCGGCTCATCAACACTTGCTCTTGACATAGATGGCGATAACGACATGGATTTTATTCTGGGTGATGTATCGTTTAACAATTTAAATATGTTAACCAACGGTGGTGATTCTCAAAGTGCAAATATGGTTTCTGTAAATCAAGATTTTCCCATCGGAAACGGAAGTGATATTAGTGCTGAAATAAACTCATTTCCTGCTGCATTTTACCTTGACATTAATAATGATAATATCAGGGATTTAGTTGTTAGCCCTAACATAAATAATAACGCTGAAAACTTTGAGAGCATCATGGTATTCCTAAATACTGGCGCAGATAACAATCCAACATTTGAATTCAGTCAAAAAGATTTTCTGCAAGACAACACCTTGGACTTTGGGTCAGGCGCTTACCCTGCTGTAATAGACTATAATAACGATGGATTAAAAGACTTACTTATTGGTAATTACGGATATTTCAACAATAGCAACCCTTCATCTCAGCTTGCGTTATTAAGAAATATAGGAAGTCAAACAGAACCTAACTTTGAAGTGATTAACAGAGATTATGGTGGCCTTTCATCAATAGCACTAGATACAATACTAAACGAAACAGTTAACGGACTTTACCCTACCCTTGCAGATTTAGATTACGATGGAGATGTAGATATGATATTGGGTGATAATAACGGAAAACTGCACTACTTTCAAAATAATGCAGAAGATGGACAAGATGCATTATTTGAACTTGAAAACGTTAGCTTCTTTTCCATTGATATAGGCCAACATGCTACCCCTTTTTTATACGACATGAATAATGACAACCTATTTGACTTAATTATTGGTCAAGTAGATGGCACATTAAGTTATGCTGAAAATACTGGAACACCCTACAGTCCAATTTTTAACTCATTAATTGATGACTTTGGCGGAATATCAGTTAATAACGACGAGAGCTTGTATGGGTTTAGCACTCCCTATGTTTTTGAGAAAGACAATGAAATCAATATTCTTATTGGTAGTGAAAGCGGACTAATTTACCATTACCAAAGTGTTAACAACAACCTTTCTTCCAATTTTGAACTCATTTCAAATGATTTTCAAGGGATAAATGACGGTAAAAATACAGCTGTTCTTTTTGAAGATTTTACAGCTGACAATAAAAGAGACTTATTTTTAGGAATGGAGACAGGTGGGTTATTTTACTTTAAAAACGATAGTGTTGGAACTGGTATCAAGAACAACATTTACAAATCCGCAGTTGATATTTTTCCTAATCCATTCAACGATTATATAAATATTGACACTGATAAAGAAACTATTGTATCTATTTACTCCGTATTGGGGCGTTTAGTTCAAAAAGAAAAAATATATCAGCCCTCATCCATCAGCCTTGGACACCTGCCAACAAGCTCTTATTTTGTTCATATTCAACAAGATAAGTTATCAGAGTGGAAAAAAATTATCAAAAAATAAAAAAGAGAGCAATCGCTCTCTTTTATTTATGATTTTTATTATTGAAAAGTATTAAGCGTTCACTTCATTAAGCAAACCGTTAGTTGCCTTAACACCTTCTGCTGATTCAGCAAGTTTGTTTTTTTCTTCATCATTAAGGTCAATTTCTACGATCTTTTCGATACCATTTTTACCTAAAATTACAGGAACTCCTATGCACAAGTCACTCATGCTATATTCACCTTCTAATAATGCAGAACAAGGGAACATTTTATGCTGATCACAAGCAATTGATTGAACTAAAGACGATACCGCAGCTCCTGGCGCATACCAAGCTGAAGTACCTAGCATAGAAGTTAAAGTAGCGCCTCCTACTTTAGTATCTTCCTTAACTTGATTTAATCTTTCCTCAATGATAAACTCAGAAACCCTAACGCTATTTCTAGTCGCTAGTCGAGTCAATGGGAGCATTCCTTTATCGCTATGCCCACCAATAACCATCCCATCAACATCCGAAGAAGGACATTCTAAAGCCTCACTTAACCTATACTTGAAACGAGCACTATCTAAAGCTCCACCCATACCAATAATTCTGTGTTTTGGTAGTCCGGTAACTTTATGTGTCAAATAAGTCATGGTATCCATAGGATTACTTACTATAATAAGTATAACATTGGGGGAATGTTTTATCAGGTTTTCAGAAACCATTTTAACAATACCTGCGTTAATTCCGATTAGCTCTTCACGCGTCATTCCTGGCTTACGTGGAATACCACTTGTAATAACTGCAATATCACTATTTGCAGTCTTGGAGTAATCGTTAGTACTGCCAACTATTTTTGTGTCGAAACCATTTAACGATGCTGTTTGCATCAAGTCCATAGCTTTACCTTCAGCAAAATTTTCTTTAATGTCAACTAAAACCACCTCAGATGCAAAATTCTTTATAGCAATATATTCTGCACAACTAGCACCTACGGCTCCTGCGCCTACAATTGTTACTTTCATAGTATAAATTTTTGGCAAAATTAATTATAAAAATAGAATTCAACCCCTTAATTTTATTTAAATAAATTCTAAAAAAA
>MDTG01319036.1_pt1 | contig 11520 bp, 11 predicted proteins | sample 811421 | NCBI WGS metagenome assembly MDTG01 (sample SAMN05326645, study PRJNA326480) | marine metagenome | isolation source: seawater | place: Pacific Ocean: South East | collected 2011
GTTGTCGCGCGGGTGGACCAGCGGCCCAGCCGCCGCACTGCCGCACGACTTGGTGGCGGCAGAGGCGCGCTTGGGGTTGTTAGGATTATTTGCGCTCGCCGCCGCTGCTATCCTTGCAGCCGCGGGCGGAGTGGTGGATGTCGCGGGAGAAGTGGCACAGCAGGTAGACGATACCGTTGATTGGGATCGTTTGCTTGCCACCCACGACGAATCAGTAAGAGCGATAGCTGAACGCGACAATTCATCGGATGAAGGTGGAGCGGCGGCTGGAGCCTCTACATCTAATCAGGACGCAGTGGACAATTCATCGGATGAAGGTGGAGCGGCGGCTGGAGCCTCTACATCTAATCAGGACGCAGTGGACACTGTGGCCAAGGACGGCGGCAAGTCCCCGCAGGAACTGGCCGCCGCAGCAGCAGTGATGGCTCCAATGGTGGCAAGAAGATTGATGGGCATACTTGCAGAAAAAGCAAGCGGGCAATTGTGTAGTTTGACTTCCTTTTGTTCGCCGACTGATATACACAATCAAGCCATCGAAAGTGCCAACGCGTACCTGAAGGAATTGACCGCGGATACGGACTTGCACGAAAATGTACAATCAGCTACGCTTGGAGAACTTACCTTGAAATGTTTACAAAACAACCCGGAATTTTTACAACGCATGCAAAACAATAAGGACGTTGGTGACATCCTGACCCGAGAAATCATTGCTTTGACAACAAAAACAGGAATTCAGGAGTCAATTACGGAACGCGTTCAACGCGTCATCGACGATATTTTGAAATACTCCCCCACCAGATTGAATAGTGCTGGAAACTTCAATCTCAACCTGTTGCAAAGTACAATGCGTATGGTAGCCAACACGCGTCTTAAATTGTATGCACAAGGTCAATTGGATTTGAGTACGCCAATCCAACAGTTTTTAGATGTTTACGTCGCCACAAATGGCGACGAACTCCTGGAATTTATCACCCAAGAGGGCGAGCTCGCTGATTTGCTTGAACAGGCCACGGGCGAATCAAAAGTGATTCGGGCGGTTCGTGTGGTTTTAAGAGAAAAAATAGACACCTTATTGCCGAAGAAGGGTGACTTCACACCCCACCAAAAAGAGATCAAGAAAATATACGATGGTCTAGTTAATAAAAGAGGGGACACCAGTGAGGCTGTGACTGAGATTTCCATTCGCACGGGGAAGTTAATGAAGAGTTTAGATTTAACGTCTCAACGACTTATAGCTGACATGGAAACAAACCGGAACAATCGAGAGGGCGCTATGAGAGGGGATCTTATTAAAGACCTGCGGATGACCCTGGCACAACGGATGGGGCCGTATGCTTTCGCATGGATAGCCGGTGTGGTCGCCGCGCTTTTGGGGGTAGGGTCTATGGCGGGCGGGTTAGCAGCCTTCAAGCGATTTTGTAACATGGGGACGGATTCGACTCCGCAAAATACCAGTCATTCGGATGTTAATGGTCCGTATTGTTACAAGCCCGGCAATGCGAATCCGGCCTTACGCGGTAAGTATGCACAGTTATATAATGGAAGGCTACGTCACGTACGCACAAGTAACGGCAAATGGGGTGGCTACCCATCGGAGGACGATGCACACTTATATTTACCAGTGCATAAAGATGCCAATAACATCTGGTCGATAAACTACGAAGGCGGGTTTGTAGAATTAAAACCTGCTTTTATTCGATAAACAACAACTCTCGACTTTCCAACCGATGACATATCCAATGAATATGTGTTTTTCGTTTTCCACTGGTCCCTTTTGGGCAGCTCAAGAATGCCTCGACCGGGTAAGATCCCACATGCGCTGAAGGGCCATTTCCACAACTCGCGCAGCTGCATTGACATTCGCGAGGGTAGAGTCCACGCGGTCAAGGCGAATACCCACAACCGCAAGTGGCACAATGTTGTGACGGTGCGTGGCGCGTCTATCGCCGTGAATACGCGCACCGTCGGCGCCAACCGCGCGCTGACCGAGTCTACCGAACCGTTTCACATGGTCACGTTTGGCTCCGGCGCAGATACCTTTTATTGGGGTCAGTATCGGTATGAAACGCTGGGACGTCACGATGGTCAACTGACGTTCGAACTCAAGTATGTGGGCCCAGGCGACATGCAGGTCTGTCTTCCCGCCGGCGCCAAGGAATGCCGGTCGCGACTGGAAACCCGTTGGGAAGCCGCCTTTGAAGTGTCTGGTACGCCGACGACGTACGAGCCTGCCACGCTCAAGCTGCCATCGTCGGAGCTGCTGCCGGACAAGGAGTACACGCCCGACTACTGGCTTCCGGAGGAGCAGACGTTCATCGAAATCAAGGGACCGCCGCCGACCGAAGAAGAGTTTGAAAAGTGCCGCTTGTCCACGGAACTGGGGTTCCGCATCAAGATGTTTCGTGGCGGACCCGACGGATTTGACTGCCACGATTGGGACAGCAACGGCAAACGGACGACCACGCACCACGCGTCGTGGTATCGCTATCTACATCCGGGTCCCCAGCGTAAGCGACGCAAGATACATAACGTGTCACACACTATTTAATGGATATTGACCTGGACGCATGCGTTGTCTGTGGTGCAACATCCATCGTGACTATTACCACACCGAAGAGAATGCACGCCGCCGCAATTGTGCCGTTTCAGAAAGTGGCTATCACACGTTCGTGTATTTCCCCTGTATCGTGCGTCTGTTTGTACGTACGCGAGAAGCACGTCCCACACACAGCTTGATGCCCGATGTCGACCCGGGTTACCGCACGAGACGGCGCCTACACACTATTTAAGTCTGATCGGTCAGGTTGACATGTCTCAGATTAAAACGCACGAAATGTTCCACATCGTGCACGCGGACGACATCTCGTTTGAGAACGACGACGGCGAACATTGTTTCCAAGTCAAGTCGTTGCGCGTGTCGCGGCAACAGCCTTCCATTTGCCAGTTGTTTACCGCAAAGGAGAATGCTGGCTCGATGAGCCGCGAAACCCAAGTGTACGATGCGAAAATCGAGCAAATATGTCCCGGAGCACACGCGACGGAATTTTCTGTCAAGGCCCGTGTGGGTGATTCGTTTCAGAACTTAAAGTTAAAGACTGTCCGTTCCGAAAACTCGGAATGTTGTATCTCATAAAAAAAAGGATTTTAATTTCTTTCTATAAGTGTGGTCTGTCGCGTTTCCAAATGTTGCTGTTCCTGTTGCTGTGGTGCGCGTGCGCGTCGGCCGAATGGACACCGTCAGAGTGTCGATACGAAGGCAATACGATGCTACTGACTGACGACAGTATGGCGTCCAGTAGCTGTCATGTGGACGACTCATTTGCGTCTGTGGCGTATGTGAAAATGTCTCGTTATGGTGGTCGGACAAACGGTCCAGGGTCTACCGTGACGATTCGCCTGCTCTCGTCCTCTGAACAGGTGATTGTCGTTCATGACGATAAGATCCGTGTAGGCGACCAAGAATGCTCGTTCTCGTCGTCCAGCCGCGTGGACGAGCCGTTTTGGCTGCGGTTGCGCGTTCATCCTGTGGCAGAGCTGGACAAGACGTTCTTTTCGTTGGCGGTGGCGGCCTATCAGGACACCGATTTTGTAAAGTGTGTGCAGTTTGAGATGGACTCGAGTCCGTCCGAGTTTGGGTTGCAGTTTGAGGCGGAAACTGCAACCCAAATGCGACAGACCGTTGACCGCGTACAGACCCGTCGCCCTGACTTTGGTCGTGGGCAATCCGACGAGGTGCTCAAAAGGCGCGTGGAACGGTTGGAGGAGCGCGTGCGCCGCATGCAGAAGACGTTGACCGACTACATCCATTCGCACGATTCCCTGGCGTCGACGTCGTTTGAACGCCATGCTTCGTTGCAGAGTTCGTTGAATGCGGCGCACAATCGCATCGTCCACCGTACAAATATTCACGGCATGATGTACCTCTTTTGTTTTTGTCTCGTGATCATGATGGGATGTGCGTATGCAGGCTGGCATAATCTACGCGAGAAGCGGCTCCACTTGTTTTAGACGGAATCCAACATAGTTATCAAATATGTGCATATTTAAACGAAGACAGCGTTCTCAACCAAAACATGTCCGACTTCAATTATCAGCCGTCGAAAAGTTCCCTGCGCGCCGACACGGTGGTGGAGTTTGTGGGTCGTTCACTGTTGGATTTCCAGATGAAGGAGATTCCGGGCATGGGTCCGGCGTCGATTTCCAAGTTTGCCGACCATGGCATTTACACGCCGGCCCAGATTGTGGCCAAGTTCCTGTCCTTTGTGGACTCGCCGGACGCGACGGCCCATCAAGTGTGCGAAGAGTTTTACAATTGGGCGAATCCGATTATGGGAAAGGCGAACACACACAACCTGACGTTTGCGCTCGCCAATTACGCGGGCGAGCACGGTCTGTTCCGGTACGAGTAAGGTCAACACCACATGGCCACGCCGGCGGCGATAAACCACACGACGAAACTTAGCAACCCAACATAAAAATATATTCGTTCACCTGTGAGTATACTGTAGATACTGGCAAAAGAGACCGCCACGGTCACCAACAATCCCAGCGCAAACCAAAACGCCGCGGACCCTCGTCGGTCTGCCGGCATCGCGTTGGCTTCTACGACGTGTTCATGCCGCTTGACGGCCACGTGTTCCGAAAACAACTGTCGTTTCGCCCTGCCCGTGGGTGCCACGGACATGTTGGCGAGATGCCTTCGGCCTTTATACACATATTCGACGAACATAATAATTTGGTTTACCATTCGCACAGTTGGTCACTCACCGACGATGGACACTACCATGGAAAATCCGACAACACAGGCCGAGTTTGAAGAGGTGAAGCAGGCCTACATTAACGCACTGCCAGAGGGTGACGCGCTCAAGGCGCAGCTCAAGTCGTTTAACAAGCAGCAAAAGGCGCGGCTGAACGCCATCCACACGTACATGCGCGAAAACAACATCATGTCGGAGGACTTGGGCGGCGTGACGTTTGAACGCGAGGAAAAGACGACGGTCTCGGTGTCGATGAAGACGCTGGAGGAAATTATCGAAAACCCTGCCGATTTGGAGCAGTACAAACGTGACCACTCGAAGACGAAAGAATCTCTCAAGGTCCGCAAACCGAAACGTCAGCGGGTCGAGTGAGCGCATCCAGACGATACAATTAAATCTTCTATAAAAACACAGTTATTTCTTTTTGGAATGAAACGTCCCCGATGTAGAACATGTAAACATACAATGAAGGGCCATCGCAAAAAACAATGCGTGGCGCGAACAACACTGGAGACGCCGGACGGTGTCTATGTAGGCACTGTGTACGACGGCAAACCGTCTGGGCGTGGCCGTTTGTCTTCCGACGACGTCGTGTACGAGGGTGAGTTTGAGGCGGGTGTCAAACAGGGGGAGGGTACGTCCACCCATACCAACGGTACCACATACACGGGCGCGTGGCGCAATGACAAGTACCACGGGCCCGGCCGCCTGTGCCGTTATGACGGGGTCGTGTACGACGGCTATTTTTACAGTGGCAAGTTTCACGGCCACGGTGTGTACAGCAGTGAGGAGACCGTGTACGACGGTCAGTGGTGCCACGGAGCACGGCACGGGCACGGGACCCTGACCAACGCCGACGGTGTCTACGAGGGTCATTTTTACTACCAGTTGCGTCATGGGCAAGGCACGTTTACAGACAACGACGGTAATGTTTACAGCGGCCGTTGGCGGCGTGACGTGCGCGACGGCAAAGGTATCTACACGTCGTCCAACGGAACGTACACGGGCGACTGGTCTCAGAACAAGTATCATGGTCACGGGACGTGGGTGTCGAAAACAAACGGCACGTATCACGGTCAATGGAAACGCGGGCGACGTCACAATCATGGCGTGCAGACCGACTTGGACGGCACCACCTATAGGGGTGGGTGGTTTAAAGGGATGCGCACCGGGCACGGCTCGTGCAGCTGGGCGTCGGGTGCGACATTTGAGGGTGTTTGGTCGCGCAACGAACGTTCTGGCCACGGCCGCTTGACGGACGAAGAAGGCCATATCTTTGTGGGCGTGTGGTCGGGCAATATGCGCCGCGGTGAGTTTGTGGAAGTCCATCCCTCGGGTTACTCGATGACGGGACCGTGGGTCAACGACGTTCGCCATGGTACGTTTGAGGATTCGCGCCGGGAGAAATGGCTGTATCTGTGGAACCAGCGCATCGTCTTTGAGACGGAGGACAAGGCGCGCGTGACGGCGCAGCGCATGTTGGCTCGTAAGGACGTGTTGGGCGCGCGGGCCGTTGTAGAATGGCAACCCGAAATTTTGAATTGGACCTTTTTATTTGAGTTTGACCACAAAGGCCATTTACTCGAATTTGTGAACGACACCGACGCTCTCACCTACTTTCGCGAACACGCCTGGATGCTGTACAAGCTGCAACGCTATGTGTTTCTGGAACGATTGGTCGAACGCTGGCACCCCGAGTGGCGCACGCGCCTGAGCGAACAGGTCCCCGAACTCTTCGACGCCCTCTCCCACGATTTTGTCGCCAACCCATGGGTCGTGCGCAACGTGTCCTATTCGAAAAGGACGCGCGCGCGTCTTTTGGAGGGGTTGCATCTGGGCGAATTGGGCCGGTGTCCGCCCAAAGACCCGTTCACCAGGACCACACTGACGAAGAAATCCGGCCGTTTTTTACACAAGCGTCACAAGTTGGCGCGGTCGGTGTACCAGCGGGCGGTGGCCCTTACAAAACAAGAACCCGCGATAGAAGACGTCGCTACAACATTACATTTACAAGATTTTCAAGTGTTAATCAACAATGCGACCGCGGCCAATGACATTGTCACAATTCGGCAGTTGTTGCGTGAGCGGGATGCGTTTGTTCGTTCGCGTTCGTCGTCGGTGGAGAGTGCAGGTAGCCAATAAAGTCCTTTTGGCGTACCATATCGATCGTGTCGTCCGTTTTGAGGGTGGTGACGGTGACCGGCTCGGTCTGGCCAATGCGCCAAGCGCGGCCAATGGCTTGCTTGCGTACGTGTGCGTCGCCACAGGGTTCGAGAAACACGACGTGTGACCCGGCCGTCAGCGTGATGCCGACGGAGGCCGTTTTGGTCGTCATGATGAAGACGCGTGTGTCCGCATGTTGTTGGAAATCGTGAATGGCTTTTTGGCGCTGTCCGGGTGACATCTTTCCTTCGATAGAGGCGTAGCCAATATTGGCGTCGCGGAGCGTTTCACACATTTTTACCCACGCCTTGTGAAACTGCGTGAACACAATGAGTTTGGACGCATTGTGTTTGAGCATCTGTAAAACGGTCGTAAATTTTGAACTCGTCGTCTGATTTTGTTTGAGTAACTTGTTGTACATCTCCATGGACATTTCGACGCTACGCCCCTGTGCGTCGGTCGTCCTCCACATTTGTGCAGAGAGGGTGGCCGCGTCTTCTTGTTCCGTCAACTCGCGCAGCGGCCGAGTCCCCGCAGGGGCGCGGCACAGTGGACACTTGCGCTGTGGGTCGTGGCTATAGCTGGTCTGAATACATTCGTAGCAAAACACGTGATTGCACGGCGTCAGTGTAGGCCTGTCCATGGCGTCCATACAGATGGAACACGATTCGTCGCCGTGGCGACACGACGTGATCACAGTACGCAACGACTGGTCGTACTGCTCGTCTCCCAGTGCATTCAGACACGACTCGATGGTCTGCACTTCGGACGGGGCTTGGTCGTCGTCGCCCGGTTCGCCATAGTCGCCCAGACGGTTGAGCCCGTACCCCAACGCGGCTTGGCGTAGCCATCGAATATAGTGAAGCATACGCGTACGGCGCTTGGGGTGCTGGTTGTCATGGTCCAATTGTACGCGTTTGGCAATCGCGCGGCGCAAATGTCGGTATATCTCGGGACACGCCAGTGGAAGTACGACGTCTCTGGCCGTGACAGGGGGCAGTTTGAGACGGACGTGCCGCTTGCGTTGCCACCATGTCACTGACCGCAACAATTCGGCCAGTACGGAACTGTTGTCGCCGCGCGACGTGAACGAGTAGCCACTGGACAGACTGTCGTCGGACGACTCGACAAACGGATGCACTCCCAAAAAGGTGAGGAGGGCCACTGCGTTTGTCATGCCCTTGGGCCACGGGGTGGCCGAGATACACCAACGCCTCGGTGCGAACAGTCGGCAAATCGCGCGGCACGTCGCCGAATGACTGCCCTTCATTTCGTGCGACTCGTCCAGGACAATACGACCCCAGCGTATGGCGCCAATGGTCGGCACATGCTGCTGCGTCTCGTTGACCACTACGCGATACGTCGTCACGACAACGTCGGCGGCACGTAACTCGTCCATGTTCTTTGTGCGGCGCGCGCCATGATATTTGACCACCTTGAACGACGGTACACACTTGTGAGTCTCGGACAACCAGACCGACAACATGGTCGTGGGTACAATCACGATGGTCGGACCGTCGGCTTTGTGGGTGGCCATCAACGCCAGCATTTCCCACGTCTTGCCCATGCCGACTTCTTGTGCCAGTAGACCACCACTGTACGCCGCGTTGGGCGGGGTCAGCGACACCTGGCCAAAGACCGACGTGTGGTACGGAAAACCGTCCTCGAGCAGATGCTGCGTCCACCCCCAGGAGGAGACCGGCTGACACTCGCGCTGCACGAGCCATTGTAGACATCTCTTCTGATACGGAAACAATTCCTGCACAAAGTCGGGTGACGGCTGCAAACTTGCCGGCGCCGGTTTGCGCGCGAGCTGCAGCACGTTGTCAAAAAATTCGTCGTCAATGGGGCCGGGCATATGGAATTCCGGCTTGGTCTTGGGGTACAGTGTGAAAAACAAATGCTGCATATGAAACATACCAGAAACATGCACGCCGCCACGCGGACGTACAAACGTCATGTCGTGCACGCCCACTTGAAAGCGAATGCGCGGGGGTCCCGCCAACAGGGTGACCATCGTAAAGGAGACCAGCGGTAGGCAATCCCGCTTCCAACGGCGTCTTTCGCGGGCCAAATAAGACCCTGGCGCATGCCACTGCTCCACCCGCGGACGCAGTGATGACCGGGCCGGTGGTGGGAACAATGCAAATACGTCGCCGTTATTGTAAAGAGAATCGTTAAAGACGTCGCGGTCGACCTGAAACACGTCGCACATCACATGAAAATATGTCATCAGCTCGACGCGAAAATTGTGAATGTCGTTGGACACGGACGACCGTGGCTTTGAACGGGCCGGCGTGTGGATGTATTCGTTCGTCAAGACGTCCAACGTTCGCCACGTGTACCATTCGCCGTCACAACACGGCGGGCGCGCGTGCGATAAATACTTGTGCAGTGCGTTTTCCGGCGTGATTTCGCGGACATGTTCGGGCGCCATGTGGCACAGAGAAACGTCTATCGTGCCGACGTTGCGACGCCAGACTGCCTTTGGAACGCTCGTCACCAAGGGGTCATGACGGACCTCCAACCATTCCATACGTGCGTCCGAGATATGTTCCCAACGGCCCGGCAGGCCACTGCTGTCATGCCGCGTCAAGCGGACGAGCGCGTGTTCGGCGTCGAATTCACACACGGACCACGTATAACCCAGATAACGCACCACAGACCCTATGTACGTCTGAGTGTCGTGGACGCGTGTTGCCTTTAAGCGTTTCGGAACGCGGCCCATCGTTTCGCGCATCATCAACCAGTGACAACCCGCATGTAAGTCGTCGCCAAAACGCGTCACGGCTTCGGCCGCTGCACTGTCGGAATATCCCATCTCCACGTAGCGGTGTGCCATTGTTCACACACCATTCCTGTGCTTTTATATCGATTTCGAATATTCGTAGCGTATGCGATTTGCACATATATAAGAGCATTCTGGTGAAGCAACATGTTTCGAACATTTCGTCCACAAGAGTTCGCGGCCGCCGAACCCGAGCCCCCACAGAAAAGGCAAAAATCAAACGGTGCGGCCGCGGTGCCGCCTTATGAAGAAACGCTACTCCAAGATTTGCAAAGGCGTATCGAGTCTAAGAAGTCAGAACTCGACAAGGACAAACTCGACGAAGACGAGATGAAAGAACTGGCCGCGGCCGTCCTACGTGACCACGACATAATGTACTCGATTCTCCGGCAAAAAGTTAAAAGAGAAGCGAGAATACAATGGTTACTTGGCCTCCACCAGGAGCCAGCAGACGCCACACTGGAGCAAGAACCCGACGACGATAGCGACGACGACCCTGACACTTATTTGTGCGGAGAATGTGGTTGTACACATCCATGGACCCAACAACCGTGCATTCCCGACACATGTGAGGACACAGACGGCGAAGAAGGCACCGGCTGTTGTGAGCACTGTGAAAGTGAGCACTGTGGAGGTGAGCACTGTGAAGGATCCCAGGGCCAGGACACGGATGAAGACATGGCACTGGTCGACGAACCCGAGCCCGAGGAGGTGACGTGCCCCGAGTGTGGTAAAAAGTCGGATGGCCTTGCACAATGCCCATGCCCTTGTTCTGATAGTGATGATAGTGATGATTGTGATGAAACAAATGAATAAATCTTTATGCGTTTACGGGTTTGTATATGTGTAGTTTGTGCCGGTTACTCCCGACCTCACACGGTCGTGCGCGCACAATGATGCCCCGCTGTTCTGCCGAAAACAAGAGGCCCGACAGCACCGACCGCGGCAGAAAACCCAAGCGACGACTTATCGTACGACGCGAAAGAGGCGACCCACCCCTGAATACCATGAGCAGATGCGCGTCCGTGATTTGCAGGCGATAGGTTTTCCAAAAACGAGTCATCGTGCTGTGTACACAAATACACAATGTTAAATCAAAATCACATATGCTACACTTGTGTTGAACGTAGTCACCATACCCCTGTAAGTCCACCAACCATGAATTGGACGTTGGAGGATTCTTGGTCGTACATCGAAAACTTTCGTCAACACGATGTCCCGTCTGCGGACGATATTGTCCACCTGGACATCGCAATGATGGCCGTGCTTGGTCCATTGGACGTAGAGACACACTGTTCGCGGCTCGGGTATTCAGCGCGCTTTCCGCGATATCAACAGGCCTACCCGGAGATGACGCCCGCCGAGGAAATCAAAGCGTTGGAGACCCACTGGCGAGCACGCGTGGAAGACGTGCGTCAACTGGAAGCGCTCATCGACAGTAAGAAACGCGAACATCGTCGCAACTGTACACATGAATGGACATGCGACACTGAAGCGCGTTCATGTCGGTCACGGTACATCTGTACTAAATGTGGTCAATGCCGTTAAATATATCGACACTGATATTTGTTTAGATAAAACACTGTATATAATAGTTTGTGTACGTTCGTGTATATGATTCGCCAGTGGGTGCAAGAGCATGTATTCAACATTATGGACGATGTCGAACAGATGGTCTCTGCTAAACGTTATTTAGATGAACATGACCACGAAAACGCGGCTCAATTGCTCATTGACATTGCCAACAAATATCCAAATTGTATGTCGGCCACATACAATCAGAGGATGAATTACCCATATCTGAATACCACA
>MDTG01380551.1_pt1 | contig 11520 bp, 11 predicted proteins | sample 811421 | NCBI WGS metagenome assembly MDTG01 (sample SAMN05326645, study PRJNA326480) | marine metagenome | isolation source: seawater | place: Pacific Ocean: South East | collected 2011
GGATTAATTCAATTGTATAAACCAAAAAATGCAGTAATTGAACCTCAAATTGATTTTAAAAATGAAATCAATCTTAGCATTAAGGAATATTATGTTGATTTCACTACAAGAATTAAAAACATGATTAAAAATGCGTTAAGATCAAAAAAAGTTATTTTTTATTCTCATAGAGACAGAGCTTTTAGGGCACGAAGTAGATGGTATAGTAATAAAAAAGTGATTGAATTAAAGAGGAATTATGAATTGCAAAATAATTTTACATATGATTTCGTTATGGTCTCACGCCTTGACGTTTGTTTTTTTTCTGATATTTTATTCTCAAGTTTTGATAATAGCTATTTTTACGCATCAAATTGGAATGATGTGAATATCCAGCCTGATGGAAGTTATATGCCAAATAAACAAAATAATCAAGAGGGTCGTGGTTTTATGGATCTCTGGTTTTTTTCTAATTCAAAGTTGATGGATAAATTTGGATCGCTTTACGATAATATTTCAAATTACGATATATCTCCTCATCGTTCATCATTTCAGCATGTTGCACAAATAACAAAGAGGGTAAAATATAAATTCTATCGTTGGAATGATTATGAACTTGTTCGTAGAAAAATATTTAAATCATTAAGATAGAATATCTTAAATTATTAAAATTAGTTTAACATAAATTGAGTCATAATATACTCTACAAAACTACAACCGCCACTTTCTTAATCCATGAAGCAACAAAAAGATAAATTAACCTTTTTACTTGATGTAGATGGCGTAATGACAACTGGACAATTTATTTATTCTCAAAGGGGTAAGCTGTATAAAGTTTTTGGCGCACATGACAGTGATGGTTTGAAACTCATTAAAAGAGATATGTTGATAAAATTTATATCAGCTGACAAAAGGGGATTTTCAATATCCAAAAAAAGAATTGAAGATGATTTAGGTTATGATTTAACACTTGTGACTGAGCATGACAGGTTTTCTTATGTAAAAGATAAATATGGATTTAAAAATTTAATTTACATGGGTGATGGATATCATGATGCAGAAATATTGAAAGAGGCTATGTTTGGTATCGCTCCAAAAAATGCTCGAAAAGAAGCTCAGTTATCAGCAGATTACGTTACAGAATCTAAATCAGGAGAAGGTGCTGTTCTTGATGCATGTTTAGAGATAAAAAAAAGGTATTTAATTAATGAATAATTCTAAATATTTCATAGGTCCAATGAGTAAGAATGTTGTTGATGCAGTAATTGAGGCAAATCAAAATTTAAAAAAGTCAATTGGATTTATCCCTTCAAGAAGGCAAGTAGAATATAATGGAGGCTATGTCAACAATTGGACAACAAAAAGCTTTAGTCATTATGTTAAATCATATGATCCATCAATACTAATTACAAGAGATCATGGCGGTCCTGGGCAAGGTTACTCTATGGATGACGGAACCGATTCTTATAAGGAAGATGCGAACTACTTTGATATAATTCATATAGATCCATGGAAAAAATTTCCAGACTACGATGCAGGTTTAGAGCAAACAATATTTGGAATAAAATTATGTAACGCAACTAACCCAAATTGTTTATTTGAAGTGGGTACAGAAGAGGCAATAAGAGTATTTTCCGAATCAGATTTATCTAAACTTCTAGGTGACTTAGAGAAAAATCTATCAAAAGAATTATTCTTGAAAATTAAGTATGGAGTGGTCCAGTCAGGAGTTGGCTTAGACTTAGGAAACCAAATCAATACGGGAACCTTTGATCCAAGTAGACTCAGAAAAATGGTAGAAATATGCGATTCGTATAACATTCTCAGCAAAGAACATAATGGAGATTATCTTTCATTTGATGAAATGGAAACAAGATTTGAGATTGGGCTAAATTCTATCAACATCGCACCTGAATTTGGACAATTAGAGACTGATTTTTTTATAGAGATATTGAAAAAAACAGATGATAAACTCTTTGAGGACTTTTATAATATTTGTTTTCAATCAAAACGTTGGGAAAAATGGGTAGATAAGAGTTTTAATCCAGAGGCTGAAAAAGAAAAAGTAATCAAAATAAGCGGACATTATGTTTTTTCAGAACCAAATTTTATTCTATTAAAGAAAAAAATTGCTGATTGCCAAAATATAGATGTATCAAAGCTTGATTTGATGGTAAAAGAAAAAATTAAAAACTATCTATTAAATTTTAATTAATTGAAGATCCTGAAATAAAGATTAGCTTATCATTTATTTGGTAAATTAATTAAAAATTAGTAAACATTTAGAATCAAATTAATTTTTGGAGGATGAAATGAATTATAAAGAAAAAAGGCCATGGGGGACATTTGAAAACCTACTTGATACTGACTATTGCAAGGTAAAAGAAATTGTAATAAAAAAGGGGGGAAGGCCTAGTTATCAATACCATCACAAAAGAAGTGAATTGTGGGTAGTTGTTCAAGGTGAAGCAGTAGCAACTTTGAATGACGTTGAGAGTGTATATACTGTAGGAGAGGTTATAAGTGTCCCAGTTGGTACTAAGCATAGAGTGGAAAATAGGCAAGATGAAGATTTAAAATTTATTGAGGTACAAGTTGGCACATATTTTGGAGAAGATGATATTGTAAGGCTAGAAGATGATTATGGCAGAGAAGGAACTAATGACTAACTATAAAGTCCTTATTCCTTCTGCTGGAACAGGTTCACGACTTAAATTACTTTCGAAGCATGTAAATAAGGCCTTAGTGACAGTTGGCTTTAAACCAGTCATTTCTCATATTATTGAAAAAATACCAAATGAAGTGCAAATAGTGATTCCGCTGGGTTTCAAAGGGGATACTGTTAGAAACTATATAGAGTTTTCCCATCCTGATAGAAGAATTATTTTCAAAGAAATTAAAAATTTTGATGGAGAAGGTTCGGGTTTAGGCCATACTATGTTAGAGTGCAAAGATGAATTACAATGCCCATTTATCTTTTGTGCAAATGATACTTTGATTAAAGAAGAATTTCCAGAGCCAAACGTAAATTGGATGGGATTTGACAACAATTATGATACTACCCAATATAGATCAATTGAGTTAAATAATGAAGGCAATGTTGCTGATATACTTAGTAAAGGAGCATCAGGAGATTTTGTTAAACCATATATTGGTTTAGCAGGAATATTTGATTTTAAACTATTTTGGGACTCCATGAATGAAGGTAAAGATCAAGGAGCTTTACAAATTGGAGAAAGTTATGGTTTGAAATTTCTAATTGATAATAAAATTGAAGCTAAAAAGTTTACATGGTATGATACAGGTAACCTTAATAGTTTAAAAAGAGTAAGAGAAATCTTTTCTTCAGAAGATGATCCAAATATTTTAGATAAGCCAGATGAAGCAATTTGGTTTGTTAAAGATAAAGTTGTCAAATATTCTATAGACTCTCAATTTATATTAAACAGAATAAGGAGAGCTAATTTAATAAAAGATTATGTTCCTAATATTATTGATAAGTCTGATAACATGTATTCTTATCAAAAGGTTGAAGGTGAGGTGTTATCAAAAAATCCCACTTTGTATAACTTTTCAAAATTACTTGATTGGTTAAATGAATTTTGGGAAAAAAAAGAATTATCTAAAGATAACTTATATGAGTTTCGCAGATCTACTATGTCATTTTACAAGGACAAAACCTATGAAAGAGTTCAAAAGTACTTTGATAGATTTGAACATATTGATTGTGAAGAAAATATTAATGGTATTTTTACACCTAAGTTAGCTGACATCCTAAACGATGTTGATTGGGATTATCTTGCGAAAGGAGAAGCATATCGCTTTCATGGAGATTTACACTTCGAAAATATATTAATTAGCACCAGTGATGATAAGCCTTTTACATTGCTTGATTGGCGGCAAGACTATGGTGGAATTCTTGAATATGGAGACATATACTATGATTTTGCAAAATTGAATCATGGGTTTATTATTTGCCATGAGCTTATTAATAATAATCTGTTTAAAGTAAATCATGAGCCGGGATCCATCAACTTTGAATTTTTAAGAAAAAATAACCTTGTAGAGTGCGAAGCTTATTTTAAAGATTACATTGAAAAAAACAACTTCGATTATAAAAAAGTTGAAATGCTAACCAGCTTAATCTTTTTAAATATTGCAGCATTACACCATTATCCGTATTCGTCCCTTTTATTTTATTTGGGTAAAATTAGTTTATTTAATTGTCTTAATTCTAAACCCTAAAAACCTAGAAAATTGAATGTGATTTGCATTGGTGAGATTGTTTGGGATCAATACAAAGACATTAGATTACTAGGAGGCGCTCCATTCAACCTTTCGGCCAATCTAAAAAAGCTTGGGCATCAGGTAATGTTCATTAGTGGAGTAGGAAATGATATTTTTGGAGATGAAGCCTTAAATATTGTTACTAAACTCGGGCTTGATACTCAATTCATCAATAAGATAGAAGGTTATAATACAGGTACCGTAATAATCAATGCAAACTCAAATGGTGCAGATAAATTCACCATAAATCTACCAGCATCTTTCGAACATATCTTTTTAGATAAAAAACAGTTCAAAACACTACTCCAGATCAGTACTCCTCTTTTATGTTTTGGAACTTTATGTAATAAAAGCACTAGTGTGAGAGCATTAATGAGGTCAATTATAAAGGCTATGCCAAAGGTAAAATGTTTTTATGACATGAATCTCAGAAAGAATTTATTTTCAAAAAAAATTATCGTAGAACTTTTAGAATATACATCAATATTAAAATTGAACTATAAAGAAGGATTAACTTGTAAAATACTTTTTAAAAAAGAAAAATGGGGGATAGATAAATTTTGCAAATTTCTCATATCAAAGTTTGAACTAGAATATATATTTCTCACTCGCGGAAAAGATGGTTGCACTGTTTATACAAGTGAAACAATTAAAAAATATCCTACATTTAAATCAAAATTAATAGATTCTGTAGGAGCGGGAGATGCCTTTTCAGCAGGCATTGTACATGGTATTTTGAGTAATTGGGAAATTGATAAAATTGCCATGTTTGCAAATAAACAGGGGGCAGAAGCAATAACAAGAAAAGGTGCAATATCTTTTTAAATACGAAAAGGAGATTTATGTCATTAACAAATATTTCAAAAAAATACTTTACTGCTTTTTCAAATCAAGATTTAGAAACTTTGGGAGAAATGTTTTCTGATTTTGTACATTTAAGAGATTGGGAAATAAAAGTTGATGGCAAGAAAAATGTTTTGGAAGCAAATAAAAACATTTTTGATAATTTGAGCTCAAACATTGTAAATGTTGTCAACATGTATGAATGTGATAGAACAATCATAGCTGATTTATTAATTAATTTAGAAGAGAAACAAGTTATCAAAGTTGTTGACATTATTGAGTTCGATGAAAATAATTTGATAAAGTCAATAAAAGCATATAAAGGATAGTAATAATTTGTAATGTTACTCAAAAGCTCTACGAAAGGTTTATTAATTCTACTGGTTTTGATCTTAGGATTGCTTTTAACAAACTTTTATAAAATCAAGCCTCATCCTGATTCAATCATTGCAAAAATTAATGATGCCCATGTAAATCAAAATATCAACTTAACAAGCTTAATCAAAGCATTAGGCAGTAAAGAAATTGTTTATTGTGACACAACTCATTCGCTTGCAAAAAAAATATTAGAAGCAAGGGAAAAAATTTTATTATTGAGCCCTGGAACTCATTATAGCTTTCGTGAAACAATATCAAGCAACTCTGTGTTGTATATACCAAAGGGTGCAACCATTATGCTTGCAAATGAAACAATGATTGATCAATCCAATTATGATGAAGCTGTTGGCGATGCAGTGCTAAAGTCATGGGGTAGTAAAGATAAGCCAGCAACTAACATTCATATAATCCTTAATGGTGTTATTGATGGGAATAAATCAGTGCACCCATATGCAAAAGGTGGTGTAGAGGGAATTGATTGGAAGTGGGTAACAAATTCTTCAATAATTGGAAATGGAGAAATAAGAAATAACAATGGAGATGGCATTGATTTAGATGTTGTTTTTGATTGTTACTTTGAGGGTTTCAATATCTTAAATAATGATGGATCAGGTTTCCACTTTGGGTCGCCACGTCCAATAGAAAGTAGTGGAAGAAACGTGATTATTGATGTTTTTTCTTCCGGAAATGGTTTCTATCATAAACGTAATGGGTTTGATGTTTCTTGGCCTAACATTAATACTGCAACATACATATCATGCACTGCAAAAAACAATTATAGGAATTGGGATATTAATGGAAATAATTCAGTTGTAATTAATGGTTTATCAATTCAGCACGGTGGAATATATGATAAAGATAATTTTAAAAAAGCTTTACTATTCGAAGTAAATGGGGTCTCTAACCTACCTTTTAGTAATAAAATTTTGGAATTGCAGAATGACAAAAAAAACACATACAAAATATTAATAAAAGAATCAGGTTATTACCATATATCCACATCAAATTCTTGGGAACCAGAATTAGGATATCAAATCTTTATAAATGATTTATTAGTTGATGAAACTAAGAAAATTATTTTTCGGAATCAGCCTATCAAAGATCTAAGTAGTTATTTTATAAAACATCTTAATGTTAATGATACTATTTCTATAATGGGCAATAAAAGCAGTCAATATAAAAATGAAAATGAATTAGTAGGTTTCAGTCCGATCAATGTTCGATTAATAAAAGCTGATGAGAAAAGGAACTTTTATAATTACGATTACAAAATACTCATTTTTAATATTACAAATAATATAAAGTTTCTTATATACAGGATAGTCATAGGCCTAAAAAGTCTCTTCGGTGTTTCTCAGAATTATTAACAATTTTGCTACAAAATATTAATAGATTAAATATAAAAAACTTCTCCTCTATGTTAACTGAGAACTTTTTTAGACTTGTAATTGGTACCTATGTTTCAGTAATTGTTGCGAGGTATTTAGGTCCTGAAAATCTAGGTACATTAAGCTATGCAATAAGCTTTACTGCAATTATTGCTCCATTTGCTGGTATGGGATTTGACTCCATCCTTTTTAGAAATTTAATTAAATATAAGCTTCAAGCACAAAAACAATTAAATACAGCACAACTTTTGAGAATGATATCAAGCTCTGTAATTATACTGCTTTTACTTATTATATTATTTCAAACTCGTGGATTAGGTGATAAGACCTCAATACTAATTTTGATTTTGTCCTTAAGTTTTTTTATCGACTCCTTTTTAGGCATTAAAGAGTATTTTGCTGCCAATCGAAAGTTTATTTATATAGCGACCTCTGGAATTATAGCTTTACTAATAGTATCAGTTTACAGAGTGTTTCTGGTGAGTTATGAATCAAACCTATTTTTGTTTGCTTTCGCAATCCCGTTTCAAAAGATAATATTTATTTTGATACTATTTATGATTTTTGTAAAAGAGAATAAAAAGAAGGGAGGTTATAATAATATAATCTCAAAAAGTTTGATCAACGATTCTTGGCCATTAATATTTTCAAGTTTCTCTGGAATTCTGTACATGTATCAGGATCAAATCCTTATTGAATACTTTTATGGGTTTAATGATGTTGGTATTTATGTTATTGGATGCAAGCTAGTTATGATATTCATGTCAGTACCAACAATATTATCAAATATTATTTATCCTGAAATAATAAAAAATGAAAAAAAGTTAAGCTGGGGTAACTTTGAAAATTATCTAATAAAAGTTTATTTTTCTTATATTGTAATAGCGTCCATTTTTATAGCAATTTCAATTGTGTTCGGATCAAAAATTATATATATCCTCTATGGGGATGATTATCAAAAAGCATATCCAATACTGTCTACCTATGCTTTTTCCTTAATCCCTGCAGCCCATACTACCTTGAGTAATAAGTTATTAATGATAAATAACAACCAAAATTTCATTCTAATGCGAAATATAATTGGGCTGATTGTGAACTTAATTTTAAATGTAATTCTTTTACCATCCATTGGTATTATTGGAGCAGCAATTGCAACAGTTGTAACGCAGACTGGAATATCAATTTCATTTATTCTAAATCCAAAGACGCGCTACATTGCAATGATTCAACTAAAAGCCTTTTTATATCCCTTCATATATGCTTTTCGTAGGATATTGAAATGAGAAGTCAAATGTTAAATTCTACAAAAATTTTAAATTATAGATTTGACTGTTTTCTCATATGGGGCCATGGTATGAAATATTTGAACCAAATTTTGGAAGATATAGCAAACCATGAAAATTTTGAAATTAAGAGAATAATAAAACACCGACCTAGAACAATAAAAAAACTAGTTAAAGAAGTGTATGCTTATGATTATGCACCGTTTTGGCATCTTAAAGATAAATCAAAGTATTTGATGGGTACTAAAAATGAGGTTTGCTTTATTTTTATAAAGAATAATCACCCAAACATTGATTTCTACGGTGAAAAAAATTTCAGACATTTAGAATCCAAAACTATTAAAGCTTTTAAGGAAATGATTCGAGATAAATATAATTCTTATGAAAACGGAATTAGAAGCCATGATCATGTCTTGCATGCTACGGATTCACAAGAGCAGACACATTACTTATTAAAATATTTGAAATACTATGATGGGATAAATTCATTGGAACAAGAGAATAATAACTTAGAAATTCCATTTTACGTAAAAGGATTTAATTCTTTTTCAATAAAAGAGATAGAATGCTCCGATTTATTTTGCAATATTGCATATGGAAAGAGTTGGGAGAAATTTAAAATTAAAAGAGTTAATATTAGAGAATCTCCGCAATATTTAAGCTTAATAGATGGTATAGAAATTTATAAAAACTATATCCAACGATTTTTAGGTGGGCCGCTTAAACAATACTACAGCATAAATAGGTATGAAGAATTAAAAAGTTCATTTAATTATCTAATTGAACCTTTCAATAAATCATTTGTGGTAGTTTCAAGGGATGCTGATGGATTTCTTGTTTTAGATGGATTACATCGAAGTTGTTTGCACATTTATCAAAATAAAAAAAAGATAAAAGTATGTCTGATTGGGACTTAGATTAAAATGAAAGTTGATTTCAAAAATGTTTTTCATGATTTAATTGATGAATACTACTGTATTATCAAATTGCCCTTTGAATTTCCAAGATATAATGAAGGATCTGATCTTGATATCTTATGTTTTGATATCAATGAGACGTCCAATAAGATTATATCGCATATACATAAACTAGTAAACAGTAGTGTCACTGTTGAAGTGCAAGAGGGAAAAAATAAAATCCAAATCGATATATTAGAAAACAGTAAAATCCATTTTAGATTTGATTTGTACGGTAAATTACCAAGCTATAAAAATATTCTAATAAAAGACTCTCTATTTTCATCAGTAATTGAAAACTCGATTACCATTGAGATTGAAAATATCAAAATAAAAGTCCCCAATCATATTGATGAGGCAATTCTGAGGTATATTGAATTCCATGAATTTTTTTCAAGCAGGCCAGATAAGTTAAAACACATTGAAAACATTGAAATCTTAATAAAAAATAATTCACTTAAAATTGAAGATTTCTATAAAAAGTTACATTATTATATCGACATCCCACTTAGGTTAGAAAAAAGAAAAGTATCAAAATATAGATTTATAAGATACTTGAATTATGTAATAGGGAAATTGAAAACCTTAATAAATCTTCTATACAAGAACGGTATCTCAGAAACAATAAAATATACAATTGATAAGTATTTTAAATAATAAGGCATATTATGAATATTTGCATAAGCTATTTAACTAGTCAAATGATTTTGACTATATATTATTTCAAAGATGATTAATATAGCTTTTATGCATTTGGTGCAGAACAAAAATAAGAACATTCTTTTAATTTTTACTACCAAAAGAAAAAAGTTTGAATAGAGAAAGTCCACTTGTATCGTTCATCGTAGCAGTTTATAACGAGCAAGATCATATACTAAAGAGTATAAATTCAATTATAAATCAGACATATAATCATTTAGAAATAATTGTTGTTGATGACTGTTCAAATGACCAGACCAAGAACATTCTTGCAAGTATAAAAGATGAGAGGCTAAAAGTAATAAGGAATGATGAAAATTTAGGTCTTACAAAATCTCTTAACATAGCCATACAACATACGAATGGCCAATATTTGGCCAGGCAGGACAGTGATGATTATTCTGCAGCACATAGAATTGAGACTCAGCTAAGCTTTATAAAAGATAATCCAAATGTGAAACTAGTTGGCTCTAATTATTTTGTTGTTGATTATATCGGTAAAAATATAAAAACAAGTAATAATTTACCAGTTACAGATAGGGAGATACGTTTTTACTCAATTTTCGACAACCCTTTTGTCCACTCAACAGTCCTAATAGATTCAAGTATTGTCGATAAATCACGTCCATTCTATAATGAAGATTATAAGACTAGTCAGGATTATGAACTTTGGCTAAGAATTATTGAAGAGCATTCTACTTTCAATATAAATGAAAAACTTGTTTACTTTAGATTTCATAATCGTTCACTATCATCAAGTTATAATCAACAATCTTTCAGTTTAATCAGGAAATTGCTTTTAGGGAACTTTGAAAAGTATCTAGGTGAAAAATCATTACACAAGTTTGTGGAAGTTTGGATAAATCTAAACTTTGAATCAAAAAAAATTAGTATCAATTCTTTAGGTCTTATTTTTAAAACTATAGATAAAGTATATGAAAAACAAGATTTTGAAAATTTTCCGAATTATAAACTAAAGAGAATTAAAAGAAAGTTGAAAATGCACACGTTCAAGAATTTCTTTAAAAACTTAATTAGATCACTTAACTAAAAACTTTTATGTGTGGAATATTAGGATTTATCGACCCTGGACATAATGATGCCAGGGATATTTTAAAAAAAATGATTAATGGTCTCGTCCATAGAGGACCTGATGCAAGTGGTTTTAAAATACATGTTAATGATGATTGCATTGTTGCTTTAGGTCATACTAGGCTATCAATAATTGATATAAGCAATAATGGAAAGCAACCTATGGAATTTGGAGACTTTTCTATTTCTTATAATGGGGAGATATACAACTATTTAGAAATAAAGAGAGAACTCAAAGATCTTGGTCACCGTTTTAAATCTCAGACAGATACTGAGGTCATTTTACATTCCTATGCTGAATGGGGAGAAAAATGCGTAAATAAGTTTATTGGAATGTTCGCATTTGCAATTTACGATAAAAAAAGAAGTCAACTTTTTCTATGCAGAGATAGAGCTGGCGCCAAACCACTGTATTACTATTTTGAAAATAATGTTTTTTTATTTTCTTCTGAATTAAAAACATTCCATTGTCATCCTTCATTTAAGAAACGAATTAATGTTAATGCACTTTCAGAATACATGGACTTTGGCTTTATACCTTCACCGTACTCTATATTTAAGAAATGCCACAAACTAAGTGGCGGACATACTTTGCTTTATGAATTAAATTCTAAA
>MDTG01169866.1_pt1 | contig 11519 bp, 13 predicted proteins | sample 811421 | NCBI WGS metagenome assembly MDTG01 (sample SAMN05326645, study PRJNA326480) | marine metagenome | isolation source: seawater | place: Pacific Ocean: South East | collected 2011
CTTTTTTTTCTTCATCGTTCATTCCTCTTTTAAAGGATTTAATACCTTTAGCCATATCACCCATTAATTGAGGAATTTTTCCTCTTCCAAAAAGAAGAAGTACTATAACAAGAACTATTAAAAGCTGCCATATACTTGGTGTCATATTATGGCTTATACGGAAACTAAAAGAAAAAACAAGCTAAATTGAGGGTAATAAATTAATCAAATATTTTTAAGTGTAGATTAATTAGGGATATTTAATAAATAAAGGCTCTTTTTTTATGAGAAAAGATAAATAAAATAATGAATAATTTTAAAATATTCTTTCGGTCCCATTATTAGAAATCTTAAAATCAATAATATTGATATTTTTTTTGTTATTTTTTATAGAATTTTTTAGGTTAGATGGCATAAACATAAAAATAAAACCACCTGATCCAGCACCTAATAATTTACCACCATATGCACCAGACTCAATTAAATCATCATAAATCATATTTATTTTTTTATTTGTAACAGAATTTGTTAATGATTTTTTTAAGTGCCAGTTTTCATTCATTATTTTTCCACAATATTTAAAATCCATATTATTAAAATAGTTAATAAAAATATTTGTTAAATTTGATATTTTTTGGAGGTTATCAATTGTTTTTAGTTGAGAAGAATTTTTTATTTGTTTTGTAAGAATATTATTGGCAGATCTTTGACCACCAACATAAATTAATAAAGTATTTTTATAAAATTGATTTAAAAAATGACTAGGAAAATCATATTTTTTTATACTTACTTTTTCATTTTTTTTTGAAAATAAATTTATTAAAACCTCCATAAACTGTCGCAAATTGATCTTGTTTACCAATATTTTGTTTAAGTTTATTAATTTCAATAATACAAGATCTTGTGGCTAATTCGTATTTACTAATATTTTTATTTATATAACTATAGCCAGCTTTTAAAAAACCAGCTGTATAAGCTGAAGAACTACCAAGACCTAAACCTCCTGGAATATCACACATTGAACTTACATCTATATTTTTTAAATTAAGATATTTTAAAATTGATTTAGCAATGGGATGTTTAATTTCTTCTATTGAGTTCACTACCTCTTTTTTAGAATATTTAATATAATTTACATTATGAAAACTTTTATTAAAAAATATGTACATGTATTTATTTATAGTAAAACTAAATACTTGCCCATTTTTTTTCTTATAAAAAAAAGGCAAATCACTACCTCCTCCTACAAAACTTATTCTTAGTGGTGATCTAATAATTATCATTTTTATATTTTGTATAATCCTTAATTGTTTTATTTATTCTTCTTTTAGTACCAATATCTCTAAGAAATTCATTAGTAAAATAAGAAAATACATCATAACATTGATATCTAATTATGTAATCAAGATAATCAGCAACAAAATCTTTTTTATTTACTAATAATTTTATTTTAATTGTTTTTGGATCAATAACGAACAAAGCTGCTGTTGATAACGATTTTTTTTTAATATTTTTTATTTTATTTCTTGGTATAATTTTTTTAATTTGATTTTCTTTATGTAAAGTTACATGATCACTATCTAAAGGATTTGCATTGTATTGAGTTACAACTGTTAACTTGGATTTTTTTAGATAATGGAAATTACTTATATTTTTGAAATTAATATCCAAAAATATATCTCCATATAATAAAAAAAAATTTTTTTTTATTTTAGATATTGCTAGGCTTATTGCATAACTAGTTCCTATAAGCTTATCATCATAAATGTATCTAACATTATCTTTAATATTTTTATATTTATTAATTGTTTTTTTTATTTTCTCACTTTGATAACCTAAAACTATATAAATAAGTTTAATTTTATATTTTTTTAAAAGTTTGATTTGAGATATAATTAGTGGATATTTATCTATTTTTATAATTGACTTAGGTGTGTTTTGAAATTCTTTACCAAGTCTAGTTCCATAACCACCAGCAAGGATAACTGATGTTTTAATTACACTATCTTTCACTATTAACTTTAATATTAATATTATCTTTTATAATATATAATGGTCTTTTTTTTACTTCGTCAAATATTCTTCCAATATACTGACCTAAGATACCAATTGATATTAATTGTATTCCTGAAAAGAAAAAAATTGAAATAATAATTGTGGGTGTTCCAACTGGAAAGTTAACATTTAAAATAAATTTAGAAATAATTACTAATAAAAGCATAAAAATACTCAGAAAAGATAATATTACACCAGAAAATAATAAAATATTGAGAGGTTTAGAAGAAAATCCAAATAAGCCACTAAAAAATATAGAAAAGGATCCATAATGTTTGAATTTTGAATATCCGTATTTTCTTTCTCTTCTATCAAATTCAATGATTTTTTGTTTAAAACCTATGTAGGAAACTAAACCTTTAAGATAGATGTTTTTTTCATTGAATTTTTTTAAATGATTTATAATTTTGCGATCAATTAATCTAAAATCTCCAATATCTTTTGGTATACTATTATCAGAAAAGTAGTGTATTAACTTATAAGCTAATTTTGAAGTAAAAATTTTAATTAGACTTTCATTTTTTCTAGATTTTCTTTTAGCCAATACGACGTTATATCCTTTTAGATAATAATCGTACATTTGATTAATAAGTTCAGGAGGATCTTGGAAATCAATATCCATTATTACACATGTTTTTCCAATGCAGTTATTGATACCAGCTATAATTGCAGAGGGTTGTCCAAAACGTCTAGAAAATATAAGACATTTAATATTTTTGTTTTCTTTACATACTTTTCTAATATTTTTTTCACTATTGTCATTACTAGGATCTAAACAAAAAATTATTTCATATTTTTTATCTTTAATAAGAGATTTAATTTTTTTTACAAACTTAATAACATTGTCTTCTTCATTAAAAACTGGCACAACTATAGAAATTTCAATCATTCTTTTTTTCAACTATCATAAAGATACTAACTCCAAAAGGAAATATATTAAAAGGAACAATATATTTTTCAATTGAAAATATATAGTATAGCAATAAGTTTAAGAATGGAGACTTTGTATGAGTATTTTCATTTATCTTAAAGAAATTTAGTAAATATCTTTTTATAAAAACAATGGGAAAAAGAAAAAAATTAAAATAACCAAATTTTAAAATTTTAAAGTCCGAAAATAGATTTACTAAGTCTTTTTTTGAATATCTCCGATAATGATGACATACTTCATCATGATAAGACCAAAGAAAATTAAAAGCTGGAACTGTTATCAATATTTTACCATTTTTTTTTAATCTTTTATTACAATAATTTATGAATTCATTATGATCCTGCAAGTGCTCAATAGTATCAAATGAAACAATTAAATCGTATTTCTCATTATTTTTCTCAAAAATATTTTTATATAAATTTTTAACATTTTTTTTATGATTTTGATTAATAATATTTATCATGCTAGGTTCATGTTCTAAAACATCTAATTTAGATTTAGATGATAAATAATTTATAAATGTACCTGACCCTGATCCAAAATCTAAAATATAATCAATTGAAAATTTTTTGAAAATAAATTTTTCAAGAATATTAGTTATAATTTTTTTTCTAGCCTTATTATACCAAAAATTTTTATCAACTAAACTTATATAAATACTTTTTTCCATTTCTATTTTCTTAAAATATAATAAATAAAAAATAAATAAAATATTGGATCAAAAATAAATCTAAATCTCATTAATTCCCAAGATGTTATAAATATTGAAATAAATATAATTGGAAATATAAGACAATTAAAATAAAAAATAGCTTTTAAATTTAAATCAATAAATTTAATTTTATTGAAGTTGAGTATATTATTTATAAAAATTATAAAAACATAAAAATAAATAATAAATGTTATGAAAGAAAAATTCTTAATAGATGATAAAATTTTATATATAAATAGATTTTGATTTTTAATATTTATTAAATTTCCAAAATTTCCATATAATAATATTCGATATAAATTATCTAAAATTGGCAATCTTTCTTTTATATTTAAGAAGCCATAATCAGTTGGTGATTTAAAAAAATAATTTAATCCATCTATATATGATATTACAAAAATGTCAGGTTTGAACTTAAATGTCTCTAAAAAATCACTCTTTCTAAATTTTTTTGCACTAATATAAATAGAGTGATTCCAATTATTAATATTTCCATTTTTTGTAAAACTGTCAGTTACTTCTCTATTAAACGACTTATAGTTTATATTTTTTTCTAATAAAATATTTATATCTGAATTCATAGGCAAAGTATGTATTGGACTTAATTTATTTTTTAATTCATTGTATTCATTAACATTTAAGACATAATTGTTAATCAATTGCGGTGAATTAGTTTTATGAATTTTATAGTAATGGTAATATTTTTGAATTAAATTTTCCCATAAATAGTAACTAGAAATATTAAAGTTTCCAAAGTAATAAAAATTTTTTAAATAAAATAATAAAACAATTAAAATTGGTAGAAAGCAGACAATTCTTATTTTGTAATTTCTAATATAGAAAATATTTAAAACTAAAAAAAAGATAAAAAGAAATATAATATTAAAGTTAGATCTTAATAAGGATAATAATGATAAAAAAATAAAAAAAAAGAATATGTACCGATTTTTTTTATATTTAATCAACAAAAGAAAATAATAAAAAGTTGTCATAAGTAAAAATAAAGTTGGCAAAGTATAAAAGAAATGGTTTTCGAAACCTATTAAAGAACTTGAAAATAAAAAAATAATGGTAAAAATTAAGGAAATTTTTTTATCAAAATCTAACTCTTTAGAAGTTAAATAAAAAACAATTAAAGTCAAAAATGAAATAAACAAATATAAAAGATTAGATATAAATAATTCATTAGTTCCTGATAATTTCAAAATTATGCCAATAAAGAAATTAAATAATGGTGGCTGATGATGAAGATATAGTATTGAGTTTACTAAATCATTTTTTAATAAATTAAGATCTAAAGTTTGCTGAGAGAAATTTATAAAGTTGTAATCAAATTTAATATTAAATAAAAAATAAAATAATAATCTAGAAATGATAAAAATAATTAAAATAATAAAAAAATAATCAAACTTTATAATATTTTTTTTTAAATAATTTTTTAATTCCATTAAATTTTATTATTTAAAAATTCGTCAATGTTTTCCTCTTCTTCATCATCAATTTTATTTAAGTTTAGGTCTATTTCATTGTTTGCAATATCAGTAATGGTTGCTATAGCAGCTCTTTTATCTAGAAAACCGCTAGCTTCTAATTCTTTTTTATCTGGCAAGTCAGTTATATTGCTAATACCAAAGTGTTCTAAAAAAGCTTCTGTGGTTATCCATAAAGAAGGTGTACCAGGTATATTTTTTTTTCCACTTGGCTTAATCCATCCTAATTCCATTAAATGGTCAATTGAACCTCTACCCATTTGCACCCCACGTATGTTTTCAATTTCTGACCTAGTAATTGGTTGTTGATAAGCAATTATAGCCAGTGTCTCAATTGCGGCTCTTGATAATTTTCTTTTTTGCGTTTTAAAAATAGTTAATTTATTTTTAATGTCAGCAGATGTAATAAATGACCACTTGTTACCAGTTTTTAAAAGATTAATACCTCTGTTTTGATAAAATTCTTTTAATTCTTCTAAATAATTTTTTAAATTATTTTTGTTTACTATTTTTTCTTTTAAATCAATTTCACTAACAGGTTGGGAAGAAGCAAACAAAATAGCTTCAATAATTCTTAAATCATTATCTGTTGAATTCATTATTTTTTACTCTTTATGTATATATCTTGAAAAATATTATTTTGTTTAATTTCAATATTGCCATTTTTTACTAAATCAAGCGTAGCAACAAAATTTGATGAAACTATGGATTTGTTAATTATTCTCGTCTTATTCATTTGGGGTAATAATGAAATAAAGTTTGTCCACTCAATAAGTGAACCAAACATATTTTTTAGTCTCTTCATAGCTTCATCAACAGAAAAAAGTTCTGAATATTGAATTGTAAGGTTTAAATTACTTGCTTTAGATTGAATTATTTTTGCATATGATTTAATTAAATCAAAAAAATTAGAAGTATAAGATATATTATATTGGATTTTCACTCCATTAGATGAACCGCCATAAAAAAAATCTCTCCCTAACAGAGGGAGTGAATATAATTTTTTTGATAAATTCTGAAATGCTTCAAGTCGCTTTAATTGGTATCTTATTGCTTCTTCGATTTCTTCTTTTGTATATTCTTCACTTTTATCTTCTTTAGGTAATAACATTCTAGATTTTAAATAAGTTAGCCAAGATGCCATAACTAAATAATCTGCAGCTATTTCTAAGTTTAAATCAGAGTAATCTTTGATAAATTTAACATATTGATCTGCCAATGTTGAAATAGATATTTCTGATAAATCAACTTTTTGGCTTTTTGCTAATACTAATAATAAATCTATAGGACCTTCAAAATTTTCCAAATTTAATAGAAATTGGCTATTTGATAGACTGTTTTTATCCATAGATGTACTATATAGGGATTTTAATGATTCTAGTAATTTTCTTACTATTTTAGATTAAGAATTATACACTCTTCTATTAAAATTAATTTCTTGCAAATATTCATAGCTTCATCACTATTTTCAAAATTCATATATACTAGATAATAATAAACACTAATATTGGTATTTAAACTGAAAATCTTAAAATCATTCCTTATCAACTTGTTGTTATTTAATAAAATTTTATCTAAATAATTCGCTATACTATCATAGTTTGTGTCAACATATATTTGAATAGTGTAATTAATATTTTTAATAGAATTATTTTCATTTAAAATTATATTTTTGTCTTCACTATTAAATAGTTTTTTGTTTAAATATTTTATTTTTTCACCTTGCCTATCAGATGGTATTATGAAATATTTTTTTGAAAACTCATTAATGTAGAAGTAATCATTCTTATTTTTTAAGTAAAAAATATAATATAAAAAAAAAATAATACATAGTGCTAAAATAGAATAAATAAAAATATATTTATTATCGTAATAATATTTTTTCATTACATTTTTTCAAATAAATCTACTCCAATTATGGAACATATTTCTTTTATTATATTTCTAAAACTTTCTATCCAAAATAATTTAATTATTGTTTTTTCTATATTATTTTCATCTATAAAAGTCAGTGATTCATTATCTTTGCCCTTATTCCATAAAGAATGAAAGTTAGAGCATAACATTTCTAAATAATTAACTAATCTATGAGGTTCATTATTTTGAGCTGATTGATAAACTAAAAATGGATAGCTGATCATCAGTTTAATTAATTTTAATTCATCATTTGTAATATAATTGTTAAATAAGTTCTTATCATCAAATTGTTGAAATTTAATATTTAAATCTTTAGACTTATTAATAATTGATGATGCTCTTGCATATGCATATTGACAATAAAAAACATTATTATCTTTATTTTTTTTTACAACATCATCTAAATCAAAATCTATTGCTGTCTCATTTTTTGTTGAAATCATATAATATCTAATTGGGTCTTTTCCTACTTTATTAAATACATCAATTAAGGTTACAAAATTACCTTCTCTTTTTGACATTTTTATTTTCTTTTTGTTTTGAATTAAACTGACTATTTGACATGTTAATACATTAAAATAATCTTGTTTGTTTTGAATGGCTAAGAGTAAAGACCTCATTCTTGGTATATAGCCAATATGATCTGAGCCCCAAATATTTATTAATTTATCATAATTTCTTTTATATTTATCATAATGATATGCGGCATCATTCGCAAAGTATGTCCATTCACCGTTTGATTTTTTAAATGCTCTGTCTTGGTCATCTAATAAATTAGAAGAACGAAAAAGTATTTGTTTTCTTGGCTCCCATTCTTTGTCATGTCCTTTAGGTTTTTCCAGAACACCTTCATAAATTAGATTTTTTTGTTTTAATAAATCAAACAATTCTTTAATTTTGTTATCTTCAACTATTTTTGACTCATGAGTAAAAATATCAAAATTTATATCTATAAGATTTAAGTCAGATTTTATTGATTTTAGAATTTTATTTAGTGCAAATTTTTTAAAATAGATTTTTACTTCGTTAATGTTTTTTTTGGCCCATTTAGCACCGTCTTCTAAATATATTTCATTTGCAATGTCTATTAAGTATTTACCAGGGTACTCTTCTTCTAAAAGTTCAATTTTGTTACCCAAAATCTGAAGATATCTTTTATAAAGTGAATTGGCTAATATTTCTATTTGGGATCCTGCATCATTAACATAGTACTCTTTTGTAACACTGAAGCCAATTTTTTTATATAGAGAGCTTAAAACATCTCCAAAAACTGCACCTCTAATGTGGGCAATATGAATTGGCCCCGTGGGATTGGCAGAAACAAATTCTATATTAATTTTTTTATTATTACCAAATTTAATTTCATTATAGAAATCCTTATTAAGTATTTTATTAAGAGAGTTAAAAATAAAAGTATCTTTTAAAAAAAAATTTATAAATCCATTTTGAGTGATTTCATAACTATCAATGAAATTAATTAACATGATTTTATTTTTGAAATGATCTTCAAATTTAAAATCTTTATCAATAATTTTCTTTTTAATGATATGTAATATATTTGTGGCTAGATCACCTTTTTTATTATCAGATAAATAATCTATACTTATTTGTTTTTTGTTAATTTCAGAGATAATTTTTTTAGAGTAAAGTTGATCAGTATAATCATACAAAAAATTAAGTAAAATTTGAATATAATTATTCATAAATATCCTTATACAAGTTTATTGCATATCTGTCTGTCATACCTGAAATATAATCACAAATAAGTCTTTCAATTTCTATATCCTGAGCAATCCAATCTAAAGGTAATTTATTATTGTTTTTTTTAAAATAGTTAAATAGTCTATAAACAATATTTTTAGAATAATTTTTTTTATCCATTAGTTTTTTGTGATTATAAACATAAATATTTAAAAATTCTTTGATAGTATTACAATTTTTTTGCATTTCAGATGAGTAAGTTACAACAAAATTTTTAGCTTTTTGTATATCATTAATTGTATCATAATTATCATTAAGAATTGATGAAGTAGATTTATATATATCATTTATCATTTTAGACATTGAATTTCTTAAAACCTGATAAAGCAATTGTTTGTCTGAAATATTTTGATATTGATCTTGCAATTCTAATATTATATTTTTAAAGAAAATTATATCAGATAATTGATCTAAATTGATTAAATTAGCTCTTACAGCATCTTCAACATCATGATTATTATAAGCAATATCATCTGATATACTTGCAATTTGCGATTCAAGATAGGGTTGCATAAATAAATTAAGATCATGTTTTTTTACATAATTTTTTAAATGGTAAGGTAATTGTTTTTTTATTACGCCATTGTGCTTTGCTATTCCTTCTAAACTTTCCCAAGTTAAATTTAATCCATCAAAATAAGGATGTCTTTTTTCAATTAATGTTAATACTCTTAGAGTTTGATCATTATGATTAAATTCTCCATAATCTTGCATTGATTCATTTAGTGCATCTTCTCCACTGTGCCCAAAAGGAGGGTGGCCAAGATCATGAGCTAACGCAACGGTTTCTCCAAGATCCTCATTTAAATATAGTAATCTACATATAGATCTAGATATTTGAGCAACTTCTAGAGAGTGCGTTAATCTAGTTCTAAAGTAGTCACTTTCACTTTCAATAAAAACCTGAGTTTTATATTTTAATTTTCTAAATGAATTTGAATGAATAACCCTAGCTCTATCTCTTTCAAATGGATTTCTTAAATCTATATCATCTTCTGTATATAGTCTTCCTTTTGATTTATCAGGATTTGCAGCTAAATATTTAAACATATTAAAAATTATATTATAAAAGTTAAAAATAACTATAAAGAATATTTAAATAAATGGATAATAAAGTTGAATTTACTAAAAGTGCTCAAAATCATATAAAGAAAATTCTAGTTTCAGAAAATTCTAATTATTTTAGAATAACTGTTTTAGGCGGTGGTTGTGCTGGATTTCAATATAAATTTGATTTTACTGATAAGATAAATGAGGATGATATGATGTTTGAATACGAAAATGCAAAAATTTTAATAGATAAAGTATCAATAGAATTAATAAATGGATCTAAAATTGATTATGTAAATGAATTAATAGGATCATCTTTTAAAATATCTAACCCACAAGCCTCTTCTTCTTGTGGATGTGGTACCTCATTTTCAATTTAAATGAAAGTTACTACATGGAATGTAAATTCTATTAATGCTAGAATTGAACATTTAATAAAATTTATAAAAGAAGATAAATCTGATATTTATATTATACAAGAATTGAAATGTACAAATGAAGCATTTCCGTTTCAAGAAATAAAAAAACTTAATTATAATTGTTATGTTAATGGACAGAAAGCATGGAATGGAGTAGCTATTATATCTAAGGATAATCTTAATATCACTAATACAAAAATTCCAAACTATAAAGATGAAAATTCTAGATTTATTGAAACTGAAATAAAATTTAAAAATATTAAAAAAAAAATTAAATTGATTAATATATATTTACCTAATGGAAACCCAATTGAAACTGAAAAATTTGATTATAAAATTGAGTGGATGAATAATTTTTATAATTATATAAAAATCCTCATTGATAATAATACCCCTTTAATTATTGGAGGTGATTTTAATGTAATTCCAAATGATGAAGATGTATATTCACCTGAAAATTTTAAAAATGATGCGTGTGCACATCCTTTAACAAGAGACAATTTTAGAAAACTCCTAAATTTAGGCTTAACTGATACTGTAAAATATTTTGTTGAAGGAAATAATAATTGGACCTTTTGGGGATATAGAGGTGGTAATTGGCAAAAGGGTAATGGCTTAAGAATTGATCATTTCCTAACTACTCCTGAGTTAACAGATTTAATAAAAGAAATTAAAGTTAACAGAAATCCTAGAGGGTGGGAAAAGGCTTCGGATCATACCCCTGTTACTATAGAATTTTTTAATTAAATATCTGCGTAAGTGTGCGTTTCGTTTTTTGCGCCTGGTTGTGTAACGGCCCCCTCATAAGCTGGTCCAACTGTTTGAGAATATTTCCATATAGAACCAGAATTATGATTTGTTTTTCTTGGTTTCCATATTTTTTTTCTATTGTCTATTTCTTCATCAGTGATTGTAACATTTATTTCACCTTTTACAGCATCAATAACAATCTCATCTCCATCCTTTAATAAACCAATCATTCCTCCAACAGCAGCTTCTGGCCCAACGTGACCAATGCAAAATCCTCTAGTACCTCCGGAAAATCTACCATCAGTAATTAATGCAACTGTCTCACCCAATCCTTGACCATATATTGCCCCTGTTGTTGAAAGCATTTCTCTCATTCCTGGTCCTCCTTTAGGACCTTCATATCGAATTATAACTGCGTCTCCTGCTTTAATTTCATTTTTTAAAACTGCAGTTAA
>MDTG01371197.1_pt1 | contig 11519 bp, 8 predicted proteins | sample 811421 | NCBI WGS metagenome assembly MDTG01 (sample SAMN05326645, study PRJNA326480) | marine metagenome | isolation source: seawater | place: Pacific Ocean: South East | collected 2011
TTTTATAATTAAAAGATTAGATATATATATATATATAATATAATAAATAATGGTTCATTTTGGTGAATTAAATAATATAATAAATACAGGTAATTCAGATAATATTATTTTAGCAAACGAAGAATTAAAAAAAAAAATAAAAAATCTTGAAAAAAGTAATAACTCTTTAATAGATTTAGAAAAAACACATATAACATATTTAACATCTAATTTTAAACCTTATATATCAACAACAAGCGAGTATATAATAGAAAAAATACATAATAAAATAGAATTAAATTCAAATATAGAAATAAATATATCACAATTAGGTGATTTTTTCCATGATATGGTATTACATGTAGTAATAGGTTATGAAAATAATATAAATTCATATATATATTTTAATGATGATGTATCAATAAATAATATCCCAAAATATAAATTTTGTAATCATCCAGGAGAAAGATTAATAAAAAAATGTAATTTTTCTATAAATGGAGATATATTAGATGAATATAATACAGAAGATATAACATTTTGGAAAGAATTTAACTTAAATGATGATCAAAAAAACTTATGGGATAAATTAGTAGGACAAGAAAATGGATTAAAAGGTATATCCAAACAAAATATATCATTATTAGAAGGGGATGAAATGCAAACAAGTTATATAGAAAGAGCATTTGAAAATGATAATAATTATAAAAAAACAAATTTTATTTATAATAAAGAATTATCAACAGAAATAGGTGCGAAAGTATATAATGGTTATCAAACTCCAAAATATACACATAAAGAATTAGATTTATGGATACCTTTAATATTTTGGTTTAATAAAGATGTAGGTTCATCATTTCCATCAATAGCATTACCATATGGAAATAGAAGTATAGAATTTACATTATGTTCAGAAAATGAATTAGTAGGATTAATACCATCAGGAATAACAAATAAAAATTATATGGTATCTTTAGATAGTTCAAGTAATTTAAAAGAAATATTTGGAGAAGATTATGATTTGGATGATAATAAAAGTATAAATAATATATTAATTTATGATGAAAAAAAATATAATAATAAAAATATTATAAATAATATAGAAAATTGTTTTATAAATCCTTTAAAAATAAAAACATTTGAATTATATGTGAATAATATATTTATAGATCCAAAATTACATGAAATATTTGTAAAAAGAATAGGTTTTTCATTAATAAGAACATATAAACAGCAAGTATTTATATCAAAGCAAAATTATGAAGAATTTCATTTAAATGAATTAAAATGGCCAATAGAAACAATATATTTAGGAATGAAGATGGCAGAATATGAAACTCCAAATACTTTATATTTTGATGTATGGAATAGATTTGGTTTTTTACCAGAATATACAAATTTATATCATAAAAATCCATTTCATAATAATAATAAATTTAAAATAGATTGTAGTTTAAATTATGAAAATATAGAATTAAATACATTTGATAGTATAAGTTATAGAGAATATAATCCAATAATAGATTCAATAAGTTTAATATCTCAAGATGTAAAATTAATGGATAATTTTCCATATAGATTTTATACTCAATATATACCATGGAAATATAATATAGATTGTGAAGAGAATACAGATAATCCTCTTATATCAGAAAAATTAAGTTCAAAATCTCACATTCAAAAAAATACAGAAGGATTATCAATGATATCTTTTGCATTATATCCAGGTAATTCTCAACCATCAGGATATATAAATGTTTCAAGAGCAAAAGATTTTTATATAAGTTATAATTCAAGTATAATAGGTACACCAACAAATTGGTGGAGTAATAAAAATTGTAAATATAATAAACCACAAGGAAATTTATATGTAAGTGCTATTGCTTTAAATTTTTTATTAATTGAAAATGGAAATTATATATTAAGATTTAGTAGATAAAAAAATATAATTTTATTTTATTTAAGTTAATATAATATAATAAATAATAATATAAATAAAATGGTAAATATTATAACTTATAATAATGTTGTAAAAACTGATGACTCTGATAATTTATTTTTGGCAAAAGAAATATTATATAAAAATCTAAAAAAAATAGGTTTTCCTGAAACAACACCTAAATTAGAAGATATAAATAATACACATTTAACTTTTATAATATCCAATTATAAACCACATATATCAATATCACAACAATATATAAAACATAAAATAAGTAATAAATATAGTTTAGGTTCAAAAATAGATATAGAAATACCTAATATAGGAGATTATATTCATGATATAGTATTACATATAAAATTAAAATATGATAATAATGGTATATCTTATATAAAAAATATAACAGAATTGGATATATCAAATCACTTATCTATACCAAAATATAAATTTTGTGATTTTCCAGGCGAAAGATTGATAAAAAATTATAATTTTAAAATAAATGGAAAAAAAATAGATGAGTATACTACAAATGATTTAATATTTTGGAAAGAATTTAATTTAAATAATGAAGGTAAAAGAGTATGGAATAAGTTAATAGGGCATCAATCACCAATTAAAGGATATAATGCAAATAACTATTCATTAGTAGACTTATCCAATAATAGTGAACCAATAAAAAATTTTCCAATAATAAATGATGTAAGTAACAATAAATTATATACAAGAGAATATAATACTAGAATACAATCAGATATATATAATGGTCTTCAAACTCCTAAATTTATGCATAACTCCGATTCAATGGATTTTTGGATACCATTAATATTTTGGTTTAATAAAGATATAAAAGCATCAATACCAATAATGGCTATACCTTTTAGTAAAAAAATATTAAATATAGAATTATGTAAAGAAAATGAAATTATAGGATTAACCCCACCTGATAATACATTATATAATTATATGGTTTCTTATGATGATATATCATCATCTTTTGTTAATAAAAATTATGGTTCAAAAGCCCAAAATTTAGGACAAAATAATTTACTTTTGTGGGATTTGGATAAATGGAATAATACTGAATTAAAAAAAATATATACATCATTAGATACTAACAGTTTATTAATAGATAATATAGAATTATATATTAATAATATATTTATTGATACTAATATTCGAGATTTATTTATAAAAAATATAGGATTCAGTTTAATAAGAGTATATAAAAGACAAACTTTTAATATCTATAATAGTAATGATTTAAATAAAAAATTTAATCTTTCTGAAATGAAATGGCCTATTGAAACTATGTATTTTGGATTAAGATTATCACAATATGAAGTTGAACATCCAGTTTATTTTGATAAATGGTTTACTTTTGGATTTCATCCAGAATATAGATTATGTTATAGTAAATATCTGAATAATTACCATTTTAAAACAGATTCAAGTGGTATAACTATAAAATATTATAAAAATAGTATTTTACAAGAAAAAATAATAAGTAATACAAATAATTTATTTTTACAAACTATAAATCCTATTATATTTTATTCTGAATATTATCCAACTATAAATAAAATAAGTTTAATTTCTAATGGTGCAAAATTAATGGATAAATGCCCTTATTCATTTTATTCAAATTATATACCTTGGAAAAATAATGTATCAAAAAAAAATAATGGTATTTCTATGATTAACTTTTCTTTTTATAAAAATAAAAATCAACCATCTGGGCATATTAATGTATCAAAAGCAACTAATTTATTTATAAAAATCCAATCTAATTTATTATCTTCAGATAATTTATTTGAATATTTTTGGTATAATAAAAATGCTGATAATAATAATAATAAAGCAAATTCATTAGGTAAATTATATACATCTGCCACTGCTATCAATTTTTTATATATAGATAATGGATCATTATTATTACGATTTAATGGCTAAAAATAGAATATATGTTATATCTACTAATACTTTTGAATATTACTAAGTTGGAATTACTATAATAATGTATCTAAAACATGACTATTATTTGTTGTAAATGAAATATATTTAATTAATTTTTTAATATCTATATTTTTTATATTATTATTAATACTTATAAATAATATTTCAATATTATTATTTATTAATATTTGTAATTCTTTTTTATCAACAAAATGACAATCTAATTTATTTGAAGATATATTAATAATATTAGTATTAAAAAATTCAGATAAAAAATAAATATATGGTTTATTGATATCTTCTTTTAAATGTAATATATTAAATTTAGATAATTTATAATTATAATCATAATCATAATTATAATCATAATTATTTAAATATATACACCATTTATAATTATTTTTTTTTATTAAATTTTTAATATCAGGTGGTTTTTTGTTATGATTAATAATATCAATTAATTTATTATCATAATATTCCATTTTAAAATTATCTATAAAATATTTAGTTTTTCTATTTGAATTAATAAAAAATAAATATTTATTTTTTGGTTTGGTACACCAGAGGTGTTCGTGAGAACTTAATCCCGTAAAATTATATATTTTATTTTTTATTATTTGTTCATAGAATATACTAGATAATAAATCTTTATTATAGGGGCATAAATTCGTAATGTATGTGGTTGGAGTTATCATAGAGGTTTTACGTGATCCTTCGATGTTCCCTATATCTTTATTATTAATATAACCTAAATATTTAAATATATTACAATAATTACATCTTGTTAATATATTTATTTCATTTAATTTTGAATATTGAGTTTTGTATATTTTTGTATCAGATAAAAGTTTAGTTTCTTTAACTATATTTTGATAATATCTTTTTAAAATACTATAATATAAATATATTATATATGAATCATATTGATGAATTTTATTAGAATTACAAAATCCAAATATATTTATCAAACCGCCATTATTTAATTTATTATATAATTTATATAAAGTTTTATTAATATCAGATTTCTTTAATAAATTAATAATAAAATTTAAATTAATAATATCATATTTTTTATTAGATGGTTCTAAAAATAATTTATTTAAATCATTTAATAAATTAACAGAGTAAACACTTAGTGTTTTATCTTTAATTATATTAGAAAATTTTGATAAAACTTTTGTATCTAAAATATTTATATTGTTTTTAAACTTAATTAAAATATTATCTATTATAATATCATCATTACTATTTAATTTTTTATATATTTGAAAAAAATCAGATATAGTGGTTTCCGAATTATTTTCTACTTTATTTCCTGTCCCTAAAAATAAATTAAAAAATTTTATAGTTTCATCATAATAATTTTTAAATAATAGTTTAAATTTATTATTATTTATATTTAATCTTACTCCTTTTTTTATATTATTACATTTAATTACACTCATAATTAATTAAATAAAAATAAATATATTAAATTAAAAATTGAATTATAAATATTATAAATAAAGATTTATTTATTTATTTAATATCTTAAAAATATATTATTTTATTATATTATTTTATATATTTTTAATTTTAAATGGAAAATTTACAAGATTATTTATTAAACAATAAAAATAATAAAAATATAGAATTAGAAATTAGATATTATTTAGATTTAAATAAACCAAATACACATATAAATAATATAATATATACACCAGATATTTTATATACAAAAATAAAACAATTTATTAGAAATGAATTAAATAATAATAATAATAAGCTAATAGAAAGAGAAGAAAGTATAAATTATTTAATTACAAAAGATAATTTAATAAAAAAATATTTATATAAAAATGGTGAAAAAATTGGTAATAAAAATGATATTATATTATATAGTAAAAATCAATTATTATCACCATTACATAATTATATTAATTATAAAAATTTAAATACTAAAATATCATTATCAGAAGAAATTATAAAAAATGTAGGAAAATCAAATAAGATATTTAATAATAAAAACATTGATCTAATTAGATTAAAATTAAGATATTCATTATTATTTGATAATATTAAATATCCAAATTTAAAAAATTGGAGATTAGATATAACATTTATAAAAACTTTAAATGAACTGGATATAAATAGTATTAGATTTAATAAAAATAAATTATTTAAAGAAAAAAATATAAGAAATATTGATAATTTTGATTATATTGAAATTGAAACAGAATATATATCAAATGATTATACTAATATAAATAAACAAATAATGAATAGCACACAAGCTATTGATATTTTATTAGATATAAAAGATAATAATGAAAATGAAAATAATAATAATAAAAAATTAAATAATATAAATTATATAAAAGAAATTTCGGAAATTTTAAATAAAAATTATAGAAATAATTTTAAATTAAATAATTTATCCAATAATCCAATAGAATTAAATAATAATAGTTTAGATAATATAAAAAATAATATAAATAATTATTATATTACTGAAAAAATTGATGGTTTACATAGTTTCTTATATTCTTCAGATGATAATAATATTGTTATAATAACACCAAAAAAAACTATATATAAAAATAAAGAAGGGGCGGGACAAAGTCCTAATTCTAAATTATCAAAAACAATATTAGAAGGTGAATGGTATGAAGATAAATTTTATATATTTGATATTATTATGTATAAAAATAATAATGTATCAAATAATATTTTTGAAAATAGATTAGAATATTTTGATAAAGCAAAAGAAATTTTTGATGATATTGTTATTATAAAAAAATTTATAAAATTAAATAGTAATAATTATAAAAATGAAATAAAATCACTATATAATTCTACCTCAGATAAAGAATATGAAACTGATGGTTTAATTTTTATAGAAAATAATTTAGATTATAATAATACTAAAACTTTTAAATGGAAACCCATTGAAAAATCTTCAATAGATTTTTTAGTAAAAAAATGTACAAATCCATTATTAGGATTAGTCCCTTATAGTAATATAGAAAATAAAACATTATATCTATTATTTTCATATATAAATAAAAATAGACTATATAAAATGAATATGAATAAAATCAAACATTATAATTATATATTTACAAATAATTTTATATCTAAAAACTATCCATATATACCTATACAATTTTCACCATCTTTAGAACCATATGCTCATATATTTTACTCAGATAATACTGATTTAGATAATAAAATATGTGAATTAATTAGAAAAAATAATGAATGGAAATTATTAAAAATAAGAGAAGATAAATTTTTACCTAATAACTATTTTACGGCGGAAAATATTTTTATGAATTATTTAAAACCTATAACAATAAATGATATAATTAATAATAATATAAACACTAATTTTAATTATTTTAAAAATAATGATAATAAAATTAATTTATCACAAAGATCATATGTTTCATTTGTAAAGGAAAAATTAATTAAAACATATTGTTCTAATATGAATTATGTTATAGACTTAGGTTCAGGTAAAGGACAAGATTTATATCGTTATGCTAGAGCAAAAATAAATAATTTATTATGTATAGATTCTGATAAAAATGGTTTACAAGAATTAATTAATAGAAAACATCAAATGATAAAACAAAACAATAAATTTAAAATGAATATTATGATTAATAATATGGATTTAAATTTAAATTATCAGGATAATTTAATTAATATATTTAATAATAAAATGTTTAATATACCATATGATATTACATGTAATTCTTTAAAAGGAGTTGATATTGTAATTTGTAATTTAGCTTTTCATTATTTAATTAAATCAAAAAAAAATATAATTAATATTTCTAATTTTATTAAATGTTTATTAAAAAAAAAAGGATTATTTATTTTTACTGCATATGATGGTAATGCAGTTATAAATATTTTAAAAAAATATAATAATAATTATATTATTAAAAATAATAATAATGAAATAAAATATCATATTAAGGCTAAATTTAAACAATTAAAATTAACTAAAAAATCTCAAGAAATAGATGTAAAATTACCATTTTCTGGTGATAATTATTATACTGAAAATTTAGTTAATATTGATATTATTAAGCAAATATTTTCAAAATTAAATTTTGAATTAATAGAAAATAATTCATTTTCTGTATTTTTAGATGAATATAATTCATCTTTTAATTTGACACCTAATAAAATTTTAGATGAATTTGATAGAGAATATATTAGTTTATATCATTATTATATTTTTAAATTACACTAAAGATAGGGGTACCTCTAGTCCGTGGAGTAGGAGATACAAAGTATATCACGAGACCCGAATGGGTCTCCTACTTCATCTCTCTCATATTTTTTTGTATTTTTTTTATATCATTCTTAATATTATTAGAATTGTATAATAATCTACCTATTATTATGTAATCTGTATCAACATCATTCATATTTCTATATTTTTGATCATCTATATTTTTATTATTAAAAGATATTCCTGGTGTCATACAAACTAAATCACCCATATTTATTCTATTTTGAGTTATAAAACCAACTACATTATTTATATTATTTTTAGCTAATTCTATTGCGTTTGTAGATAAATTATAATTATTATTTGACATATTAGCTACTAATAATACACCGGATAATTTAGATACTACTTCATTTGTTACTAATGAATGAACTGTAACTAAATCTACCCAATTATTAAATTGCGAATATTGCTTATTAACTATATATGATATATCAATAAATTTTCTATCTTCCATTATTAAATAATTATGTTTTATTGAAGAATTTATTAAATCTTTCTTAAAATCACCTTTATAATCATTTAATTTTATTATATCATAATGTATTTTACATATTACTATATATTCTCCTATTATATCTAATAAATTTAATAATTTATTTGGATCTTCTATATCTGCTGAAAAACATAAATTTGATTTTTTAGAAGCACTTATTTTTTTAAGTCTAAATTTTACAATATCATTTTTATAAAATAATGATTTAAATGGTAGCGGACAAATTGGATTTTGTTGTCTATTAAATACTACACCTATATCTACTATATTTACTTTTTCATTTAAAATATTTATACATTCTCTTATTGATTTACCTGATGTTATAACATCATCTATTATAACACATCTATCTGATTTTTTATATTCACCTTCTATTCTTTTTTTAGTACCATATTTTTTTAAATTATTTCTTACTATTATCATAGGTTTATCGTAAGTTGTTGATATATAACTTGCTATAGGTAATCCACCATATGGTATTCCACATATTATATCAAAATCATTTAATTTTTTATATAATTCATCTCCTATTTTTTTTAATAATTTTGGATTTGATATTATATTTTTTATATTATAATAATATTTTGATGATTCTCCATTTTTTAAAGTAAAATTTCCTATATTTATACAATTTGTATTTATTAATTCGTCTATTTTTATCATATTTTTATATATAAAAATATATTATTATATATTTAAACTGATAAATACAGATTTAAATTACTTCTATTACTATTAAGTTTCTAAATTATCTAAATTTTCTAAATTTTCTAAATTTTCTAAATTTTCTAAATTATCTAAATAAGAAATATCTATTTTATCATTTAATTGATAATTATTAATATTATTAGATATATCTGTATTATTATTTATATAATTATTTAATTTATCATCTAAAAAATTTTCTAAATTATTATAATATTCTTTATCATTTGATTTATAAGTAGGTATTTCCTCAAAAACACCCACTTCATTTTTAGAAGTGGTATTATTATTTTTTAAAATATCTGCCAAATTATCCATATTTTCTTTTGTATTATTACCAGATTGAAATTTCTTATAAGCATCTTGCATTTTTTTTTGCTTTTCATATTGCTCTCTATTATTTTTTCCTTTTTTTATAGATAAAATTATATCTTTAATATATTGTTTTTTTTCTTCTTCAGTTAATGTATCATTATCTTTTATATATTTTATAGAATCAAAAACTTTTTCTTTATTAAATATTTTATTTTCTTCTTCATATTTATCTTTTAAATCTTTTTTAATTTTAGTTATAATTTTATTTTCTTCAACTAATGTTTCATATGTTTCATTCCATAATTTTTTTAATTTTTTCTTTGATATTTTATTATTTTGTTTCTTAGAAATTTCTTTATATAAGAATACAATATAATCTGCTCTTCTTTTACAAACCCAGTCATCGGGATTATTTTTCATTAATTGATTATGAGATGTATTATTAATTTTTAACATATATTTTTTTAATGCTACTTCTGAATATGCTAAATGAATTACTATATGTCTAGATACTATTGGAAATCTTTTCCATAATTCTTTATTATCATCATAAAAAAATTTAATTTTTTTATTATCATCTAATTCATAATATTCTTTTATAGTTATTTCATTTATTTTTTTTTTTACTGATTCATATAATTTATTACAATATTCATGAGTTTGTTTAAAGTCTTTTTCAAAATGTTCTTTTGAATCGTATAATTTATATTTTTTATTTTTTAATCCTGTATCCATATTTTAAAAAATTATATATAATTTATATAAAAATTAAAATTTAAATGATTTAATATAAATTGTATATATTATGGTTAATTTATTATTATTTAAAGATATAACTAAATTAATACACGAATTTATTAATATAAATAATAATTATAAAATTAATAAATTTATTGATTATACAAAAAAATATAAAAATAATTATAATAAAATATATGATAGTGAATTTTATTCTATTTATTATATTAATAATTTACATATAAATGTAAAAATATATAAAAATTATATATATTCAGATATAAATAATATACTAACTATATTATAAATATGATGGGCGAGGAAAAGTCCAGCACGTGGCACCCCGAAGGATGCGCCCTATATTATAAATTAATAATATTATTAATACTTTTTATTCATATTTATCAAATAAAAAGAATAAAATCTTTAAATTATTGGAAGAAAAAAAATAAAAAAATAATTAAAATTTGTAGAAGAAATTTAAAAGAAATATATAATTTAATAGAAACATCTAATAAATTTATAATAGGTGGAACATTATTAGGAAGTATTAGAAATAGTGATATTATTCCATATGATGATGATGTTGATATAGGTATTTATGTTGAAAAAGAAAATAATATATCTAATATAAAAAAACAAATATATAAATCATCTATTAAATATAATTATAAATATAAAGATACTTTCTATGGATGCAAATTAATTAAAAATAAAATAGGTGTTGATATATTTTTTTATAAACCAGATGGAAAAGGTAAATTTATATCTATAACAGATTATTGGCCAAATGATTATTATTATACAAATGAATTAACTAAGTTTGATAAATCATATATCTTAGATAATATTTATAATATATGTAGTAATACATCAAATTATTTAAAAAGAACATATGGTAATAATTGGAAAAATACATATATAACACATATACACTCTTTAGATCCAAATAATATTCAATTATCAAATTTAACTATAGAAAATATAATGAATATATATTTAATATTAATACTTAAAATATTAAATATTAATAATATAAAATAATAATATAATTAAATTTTTAAATAAAAATATTAAATTAAATCATAACTTTAAAAATAAAA
>MDTG01431468.1_pt1 | contig 11519 bp, 9 predicted proteins | sample 811421 | NCBI WGS metagenome assembly MDTG01 (sample SAMN05326645, study PRJNA326480) | marine metagenome | isolation source: seawater | place: Pacific Ocean: South East | collected 2011
CATAATATCGTGCATCAAAAGAAACCTCCTCTGAAACCTGTCGCTCAGACAGTCTCTGCAATGCGAAAACAATGGTACCGACAGCAGAAATGGTAGCGCCGTCAGCCGCACTTTTTGAACGAGTTAATTTTGGACCTCCCCGAACTAGCGGGCCAATAAAAAACCCTCCATAATCATCATCCCAGAAATCTTGGACAACTATTCTCAGTATAATCTCCGCGCGTTTTAAAGATGCTATATCACCCAATACGTCAAATTGAGTAATTAGCCCACTTGCCAGCTGGGCATAATCATCAAGCTGTGCAGGTATGGATACAGAGCCCTTCATAGAAATACGATAAAGCCGTTGATTTTTGTCTAAGTTCTCCCTCCAAATGCGATCGAGAGCTTTTCTTCCTGACATAATCCAGTCCGGACGATTAAACTCAAATCCTGCTTTTAAAAAAGTATCAGCCATAGCCGCAACCCAACTAACAATTAGTTTCTTGTCGCAAAGGGGGTGAATTCGCTTTTCGCGAAGCAAATACAATTTTTTTCGAACTTCATCTACTCGACTGAAAAAATCTTTATCTCTTGATTCTTTTTCTAACAACTCAATCGGACGGGAAAGGGAGAGGATATTCGAGCCTTCAAAATTACCTGCCTTTGTCGGCGCAAATAAATTCACCACTAGCTTAAACTCATCAGAACTTAGATTGCTTTTGAGCTCATTTTCCGTCCAAACAAAAAAGCGTCCCTCTACTCCCTCACTGTCTGCGTCTGTTGCAGAATAGAACCCCCCCTCTGCGGCTTCCATCTCCTTTTGGACATAATCCAATGTCTGCTGCAAAACACGTTCGAAAAAAAATCGGCGAGTAAGACGACAGACCTCAAGAAAAACCAAACCAAGCTGTGATTGGTTGTAAAGCATTTTTTCAAAGTGGGGCACGAGCCAATTCTCATCGACACTGTAACGAGAAAAACCTCCACCAATCTGATCATAAATTCCCCCTCGCGCCATTCCTTCAAGTGCTCGATCAATAAAAGCGATTGATTCTAAGTCATGGAACCGTTGGGCCTGATCAACTAGGAGGAGAAGGAGCGGCTCCTGTGGAAATTTTGGTGCCCCGATTAAACCACCAGTGTTACGGTCCTCCTTTAAATACAATGATCGTAATGACGTCGCAATCAGTCTATCTAATTTTCCTGCGAAATTTTGGAAGTGAGTTACCTCGCCCCGCGTCCGCAGAATTTTATCTATCGAGATTTGATGCTCCGACGCAATTTTCTCCAAATCGGCTTTCTTCTCACCCCATACACTTGATATCTTCCCGATTAAACTAATGAATTCTCGGGTTGGAAAGTAAGTCGCTCCAAAAAATGGTTTCCCGTCAGGACACAAAAAATTGGACATGGGCCAACCACCGTGGCCGGAAATAATTTGGACGCCGGTCATATAAATCTCGTCCACGTCAGGATGCTGCTCACGATCTAACTTAATGCAAATGAAGTGCTGATTTAGTAATTTGCCAACCTCAATGTTATCAAAACTTTCAACCTCCATAACATGGCACCAATGACATGTTGAGTAGCCGATCGAGAGGAAAACTACTTTTTGCTGCGCCGCAGCCTCCTTAAAAGCCTCATCACCCCATGGGTACCAATCCACCGGATTATGAGCGTGTTGTAATAAATAAGGTGAGTCTTGTTCTATGAGTCGATTTACAAACACTCCATAACCATCAGACCTAAGATGCTCTGTTCTTTTTTCATAAGTTCCATGCTTACGAATCTCTTCGTCGCGCAGGCGTTTCTCTAATTCTTTAACCCTTCTTATCATTAAGACTCCAGCTACTTACAAGACTGAATGTGTTTGACTTTACTATAACAGAGTCGCAGAAATCCCATACAAATCCGACTCAAACACCCTCTTTTACAACGCTTAAAAATGGGTTAGGCTCTATAAAAACTGTGAGAAATTAAAGGATCAAAACTATGAAGCTTTTAAAATTAATGCCAATTTTTGCAGGATTTTTAGTTTTTTTCTCCTTGCCAGGCTTCATTTGGGCCGATCATCACCAACCTCTTTCGCTCGCCCAACTTGTCAAAGATGCGCACAGGAGCGCTGAAAATATCTCACGGAATGAATTTCGGCATCCTGTCGAGACGCTGGAATTTTTTGGGCTAAAACCAGATATGACCGTTATAGAAATTCTTCCTTCTTCGGGGTGGTACACGGAGATCATTGCGCCTTTTTTACGGGACGATGGTAAGTATTATGCCGCACACTTTTCGCCCAACGCCCAACCAGCATATATGCCAATAAGGCTCCGAGAGTTCGAGGAGAAAATCACATCAGACCCAGACTTATACGGCAAAATTACCGTTCGCCACCTCAACCCCCCACACGAAGTTATTATCGCGCCTCTCGAAAGCGCCGACATGGCTTTAACTTTCCGAAACGTTCATAACTGGATAATGGCTGACCAACAAAAAGAGTTTTTTGATTCTTTTTATGCAGCATTGAAACCCGGGGGAATCTTGGGAATAGTTGAACATCGCGCCCTTCCTAATGCTCCCATGGAGGCAATGCGGACTACGGGCTATGTTACGGAAGAATATGTAATGGAACTAGCAGTTGCCGCAGGTTTTGAGTTTTTAGAATCCACAGAGATAAACGCTAATTCAAAAGATTCAACTACTCACCCTGAGGGAGTGTGGACTTTGCCTCCAAATTATCGCGCTGGGGAGGTAGAACGTGCAAAATATACAGCTGTGGGTGAAAGCGACAGAATGACGCTGAAATTTCGCAAACCACTCGACTAAAGACTCTATCTCGCGCATCAGAAATAATAGGCCTGGGTTTAATTTTTAGAACCTGATCCGCGCATGCACGTAGCTCGGAATCTTTTAAAACGCTCGCGGTATCCGCAACTATTGTAGAGAGATTTAAGAATGATTTTAAAAGCTGAGTTTCATTTCGACTTTGGAAGCCCTAATGCTTATCTCTGCCATCGAATACTCCCTAACATCTCAAAGCGAACAAAAATAGAGATTAGTTACGTTCCGGTATTACTTGGCGGAATTTTTAAAGCGACCAACAACCGCTCTCCAATGGAGCAGTACGCTGACGTTAAAAATAAAAAAGAGTACATCGCAAAAGAGACTCACAGGTTTCTTTTAAAGCATAGCATCACCAATTTCAAACGAAACCCTCATTTCCCAGTAAACACGCTGATGGCTATGCGAGGGGCAGTTTTTGCAATGAAAAAATCATGGGGCCAAACTTATACGGACATTGTCTATCGAGCCATGTGGGAAGAAGAGCGCGACATTGCAAATTTAGAAACATTTCGGGCGGTACTAGAGAGTGCGAATCTTCCGGCGACAGAAATTCTAGAGGCATGCAATGATGCGAAAATTAAAAAAAGCCTTATCGAGAACTCGATGAACTCAGTCGAGCGCGGGAATTTTGGCTCTCCGACCTTTTTTGCGGGTGGTGAAATGTTTTTCGGAAAAGATAGCCTGGACGATTTTGAAAGTAAACTGACCTCACAAACGCCTGCGGTTTAAAACCACCAAAAGATTTTCAACCCTTTCCCAGCTGTCTTACTTCCTTCGATACACCCTAGTAAGTTCTATCGGTGCATTAAAGTTATCAGGCTCAATCCGCATTTTTACGCGCAGATGGGTGCCATCATCCTCTAACGAGTAACTTTCCAAAGTAAAGCCGCCATCCCTAGGGCGCGCTTCAACAATTAGTGTAGTCAAGCCACCGTCCTTTTCCCAATTAGCAAAAGAAAAGTCATTTAACCCATCTAAATAATAACTAGCAGCGCCAGAGCTCCGTCGTCGCCCGTCTGTATGCATTATTCGTGTAAACCCATTATCGTAAAAGAATTTAAGTTCTGCGGGGGCGTTAACTTCGATTTTCAAGGAATCATCATATGAGATATGGTCGTAAAGTTCTTGTTCGGGTGGTCCTCCCCTATAAAAATCTTTCGGCCTTCGCCTCAAGAATCGTCTAGCAACTTTGCCACCTCCAGCCTTTATTGCTGCCTCAACACGATCATCAGTATTGTCGCTCAAACTGTCATCAACAATCCATTCACCGACAAAATCAGAGGTGACCGAAAAAGCTTGAGTCCAAATAACCAAGCAACCAATGAAAAAAAGGAATTTTACAAGTCGAATTATTTTCATCAGTTCTAACGAAAAAGTCTTATTTAACATCTAGTGTCAGTCCAACACCTTAAATTTTCGCGCGCCATTCAGCGATGGCCTCACCAATTTCGTGAGGGGAATCCTCTTGCAAAAAATGATTCCCCGGAATGGTTACCTCAATTTGGTTTGGCCAGCTGCGACAAAATTCTCTTTGAGCTCCGATTAGAATCGCGCCAGGATCTGCATTAATAAACAATTTAGGAATTTCGCTTTGCGACAACCAATCGGCATAGCTTTGAACAATTTCAACTACGTCTGCCGGAACCCCATCAAGCGGAATCTGCCTAGGCCATGTCAAAGTTGGCCGGCGACTCTCTCCCTCTTCGAGGAACGGTTTCCTGTAAACGGTCATCTCTTCCTCGCTCATCTCACGCAGCACAGAACCGGGCAAGACACGTTCAACAAAAGTGTTTTTCTCTAAAATCATTTCTTCACCAGCGTCGGATCGGAACCCCTGAAAAATTTCGGTGGCAGCGTCGGGCCAATCATCCCATGTCATCGGTTTGACGATGCCCTCCATGTAAGCAATGCCCTTAACCCGATCCCGGTGCCGATTCGCCCAGTCAAATCCCAAGGCCGAGCCCCAGTCATGGATCACCAAAGTTACATCCTCCAAGACACCGAGGGCAGCAAGGGCCTCGTTAAAATATTTGCTATGCTCAGCGAATGTATATCGATCAGGCCCCGAATCATCAAGTTTGTCTGAATCGCCCATACCTATTAGATCGATAGCAATACATCGTCCCTGATCGGACAAATGCGGCATGATATTTCGCCATAAATAACTCGACGTTGGGTTGCCGTGCTGAAATACTATCGGGCTTCCCTCACCCATCTCGACATAAGCAATCTTCTTCCCATCAATATCTAAAAATCTCTTCGGATATTCAAGTTTGCCAATCATTTCCAATTCTCCGAGCAGTTATAAAAAAAACCGATTATCGAGGATACATTTTTTTAAAAAAAGCTTCAATTTGCAAACTCAAGATTAAAGTCAGAATTGTAAATAAGACTGATTATCGGATATTCTGCGTTTTAGGCACGTTTACACTTAGACCCTAATTGCTTTATTTTTGGAGAACTCAACATGACGATGCAACAAACACCGCTCCTAATGTCCCGTATACTTGGTCGAGGGGCCAGCCTAGATCCTGAGGTAGAGGTCGTAACACAACAAGCCAATGGCATTCATCGTCAGACACTGCAACAGACGTGGACCCGAGCCAATCAGCTAGCACACGCCTTGAGCGAGAGAGGAGTTAAAATTGGCGACCGTATTGGGAGCTTTATGTGGAATAACTATCGCCATTTAGAGCTTTACCAGGGTGTTCCCTCGATGGGCGCCGTCTTGCACACACTGAACATAAGATTGTCTCCGAATGATCTTGAATACATTATCAATCATGCTGGGGACCGTATAATATTTATCGATGAGGACTTACTTCCTTTGTTAGAACCTTTGGTCGATAAAATTACGTCCGTTGAACTCTTAGTTATTTGTCGACATGGAGAAGGCGGTGAAAGCTCATTCCCAAATCAGATTGACTATGAGGACTTCATAAACGACAGGTCAAAGGTATTCGATTGGCCAGAAATAGACGAAAACTCTCCAATGGGTCTTTGTTACACATCCGGCACAACCGGCAAACCAAAAGGAGTAATGTACACGAATCGATCTACTTATCTCCACACACTAACCGAATCACTTACTGACTCCATGGGACTGACCGCAATAGACTCGCTGTTAGGAATAGTACCCATGTTCCATGCGATGGGATGGGGACTACCTTTTGCCGCCTCGATGCTCGGTTGCAAGCAAGTTATGCCCCACCGATTCATGACGCCAAACACATTTCTCGATTTAATGGTCAGTGAAAAAGTCACCGTATCGGCAGGAGTTCCAACTATTTGGCAGGGAGTCAAAGCATTGCTAGAAGCCGAGCCACAAAAATATGACATTAGCCACCTGGCAAGAATGACTTGCGGAGGATCCGCGCCACCTGTCTCTATGATGCGTTGGTATTGGGATAAATTTGGAGTAGAGATGATTCAGGGCTGGGGGATGACGGAAACTAATCCGCTGGGCACCCTTTCACGAAAAATTTCTAAACGGACGCAACTCGGCTTGTCCGAAGACCAACAATTCGAGAATATTGCCAAGGCAGGTTTAATCATGCCTGGTCTCGAGATGGAAATCTTTGATGAGAATTGGAATGCGCTTCCTCACAATGGAGAGGCCGTCGGAGAGTTATGCATCCGCGGACCGTGGATCGCGTCGGAGTACTTCAACGACCCACAACCCGAAAAATTTCATGATGGCTGGTTGGTTACAGGAGACGTCGCAAAAATTGATAACCAACAGTATTTAATAATTGCTGACCGATCAAAGGATCTGATCAAATCAGGCGGGGAATGGATTTCATCAGTAGACTTAGAAAATCACATAGTGGGATTGGGGAGCATCGCACAGGCTGCTGTTGTAGCCCAACCCCATCCCAAGTGGGACGAGAGACCAGTCGCATTGGTTATTCCTGCAGAGGGCGCTGAGGTTGACCCACTGGAAGTATTAGATCACTGCGCTAAGATTTTTGCGAAATGGCAACTACCAGATGAAGTAATCGTTACAGACACTATTCCTCTGACGTCTACCGGAAAAATTGACAAAAAAGTAATCAGAAAGAAATTAGAAAGCGAGGATTATGTGCTTCCAGATCTTCGTTGACTCTTAACTATTAGCGAGAATACGTCGGTGCATACTCTGCGCCGTCAGCTTCAGCCCGGCGCGCGCCTGCGAGAATTCCGGGCAATGCATAGTTCCCCTCATGACACGCATATTCAAACAAGCCATCATCTGTTTTATTCATTGGCAACTGGCCGCGCCATACTTGGGTATAGTTGACTGGGTCGTCCACAGAAAACTCATACCGAATCGTTGTCGGACTCGTACGTGTATAATATTCAGTCACCACGGCTGAGGGAGATGCGTAGAAACGATGATCCAAGGAAGATCGAAGATTCTGCTGTAAGTGGAAATTGGTTGTGACAACTACCAGAGTCCCATCCTCATAATGTCCTACTGAATCGCCCATCCAATAATCCATCGACGGTACAGAGTGAGTCGAATTCAGCCGGATGACCCTCACATCGTGATTCATCTCCGCCAACAAAACCACATAACCTGGGGTTTGTACTATCTGTGTATTGTTGTTGTAAAGCACGGGTAACTTCGGGGGGCCTCCTGTTGAACCAAAACCGACAACGCAGCGCTCACCAAGCGGACGCACCTCCGGTCCGTCGTAGTTTCGACGCCGGTCCAGTTCCCGATTATAGTTTTCTCTTCCTTGTTCACTGTATGGTAATTTCCCATTGGGGGGATCTACAATAATCGACGTTCTTATTTCGCCGTCAATAACAGCTAATTGCTCACCCGGATCCATCCAGAAGGTATTGTAGCCTCCAACGTTAACCCCAGTATCCGGAGCATCTCGATCCGGATCACTGGGCTTATTAGTTGCATCAATAACCATCTTATAAGCTTCGTTTATACTATTTGCTTCCTCTTCTGTTAACACCAATTTCCCTTGAAAACGATCCGCCCGTTCCAGATTAGTCTGAGTCGCAATGGACCATATTCCCTGCAAATCGGGGACGGCAGGACTTCCGTTTGACTTAATATACAGATCTTCTGCCGCACCCACTAAAGCAAACTGCTCGAAGAAAACAAACCAAACAACAATTACCGAACCTCTTCTTCCTAGCCGTGATAAATTCCTGAGCATTAAATCGCCCTCGCTATCAACATCTTCATAATTTCGTTGCTACCACCGTAGATTTTTTGTATCCGACTATCCGCATACATTTTTGCAATCGGATACTCCATCATGTAACCATAACCGCCGAAGAATTGAAGACACTCATCAATAATTTCGCACTGCTTCTGCGTGGTCCACCACTTCGCCATTGAAGCAGAAGTATCATCTAAATTACCCTCAGCCAATTTTACTGCACAGTCATCGACGAATATTCTCGCAACCCTGGCTTCGGTATAACGCTCCGCTAACTTAAATTGTGTGTTCTGAAAATCCAAAATTTTTTTTCCAAAAGCTTTCCTTTCTTTCACATATTCACTGGTTAAACGAAGTGCTTTTTCCATTGCTGCGCAGGCTCCGGCAGCAATAATTATCCTCTCCTGGGGCAGTTGCTCCATAAGCTGCACAAACCCCCTTCCTTCTGCGACACCAAGCAAATTCTCATTTGGAACAATAACATCGTCAAAGAATAACTCTGCCGTGTCTTGAGCTTTTAGACCCAGCTTGTTCAAGTTTTTCCCGCGAGTAAATCCTCCACCGCCCTCGCATGTTTCCGTTTCAACCATGATAAGAGAAATTCCTTTTCCACCCTCAGCTGGATCTGTCTTTGCAACAACGCAAATCAAATTAGCTGAACCTCCATTGGTAATAAAAGTTTTATTACCTGCAAGAAGATAGTGATCACCCTCCTTTCTAGCTGAGGTTTTAATTGACTGAAGATCTGAGCCGGTCCCCGGCTCAGTCATCGCAATCGCAGCAACAATCTCGCCGCTCGCCATTCTTGGAAGCCATCGCTCGCGTTGCTCTTCAGTTCCATACCCGAGGATATAGTGGGCGACAATGCCAGAGTGAACACTGTTCCCAAAGCCGGAAATGTTGTTGTAACTCATCTCCTCAACCAGAACCATTTCGTGTTTAAAAGTACCTCCGCCCCCGCCGTACTGTTCTGGAATAGAAGCACATAAGATTCCGGCCTGTCCCGCTTTGTACCAAGCCTCTCGGTCCACAAACCCCTGCTTCTCCCATTTCTCTGTGTTTGGCAAAAATTCTCGCTGAAAAAACTTGCCAACGGCGGCACGCATTAAGCCTAACTCTTCGTCCATCCAAGGAGACACATAATTATCAAACATGTTTTATTCCTATCCTTTTTAAGCTGATCTGAATTATGAGTCACCCGAGCCCAAACGTTCAATTATCATTGCATTTGCTGTTCCGCCACCCTCGCAGATAGCTAACAATCCATATCGACCGCCTCGACGCTCAAGCTCGTGAAGTAACGTTGTCATAAGCTTTGCACCTGTAGCGCCAAGCGGATGGCCGAGGGCTTGCGCGCCCCCATTGACATTGAGTTTTGATAGATCAGCTCCAATCGCTTTAGCCCACGCTAACGGGACAGACCCAAACGCTTCATTAACCTCATAAAGGTCAATATCTTCTATTTTTAAACCAGCTTTCTGCAGTACTTTTTGAGTCGCAGGGATCGGGCCCTCTAGCATAATTACCGGATCAGAACCGACTACTGCAAGCGAATGAATTCTCGCCCGAACCTTCAGCCCGTGCCGCTTCACCCCTTCTTCGTTCGCAATTAAAACAGCGGCAGCACCATCACTAATTTGGCTGGCGCTTCCCGCTGTTATAACTCCATCTTCACGGAGGACATTAAGCCCTTGGAGTCCTTCAAGAGAAGCATCCATCCGAATCCCCTCATCAATGTTATGAACATCGATGCTGCCGTCCTCAAGTTTTATGTTAATTGGGACCACCTCTTTTTTAAAGAAACCATTTTGTGTCGCATTAGTCGCACGCTTATGGCTAGTAAGAGCAAAAGAATCAAGTTCTGATCGACCAATATCATATTTTTCAGCGAGCAACTCTGCTCCATCAAATTGACTAAATTGAATCCCAGGATACTGAGCTTCAAGTCTTTCTCCTTTTGGCGTTCCTCGGCCATTTGCTAATCCATCTCGAACATTAGAGCCAATTTCAACTGTGCTCATAGCCTCCACGCCGCCCGATATAATTACGTCCTGAGTTCCAGACATAACCGCCTGCGCGCCGAATTGAATCGCTTGCAAAGACGAACCACATTGTCGATCTACAGAAGTTCCCGGAACGCAAAGATCCAGCTTTGAAGACATAGACACCCCTCTGCCTAGATTGCTCGCCTGCGCACCTATTTGATTCACAACGCCAAATATCACGTCATCAACTGCGTCGGTAGCTATACCCGTTCGATCAACAAGCTCGTCTACAACCACAGCACCGAGATCAACCGGGTGCAAGTTACTTAACCGTCCCTTCTTTTTACCAGTTGCTGTTCTTACCGCTTCCACAATATAAGCTTCGGACATCTTTATCCCCTTTTTTCAAAAATTGTAAAATTATTGAACACAATCAGCCAATAGCAGGCATTCTAATACCCGCATCGAGTCTTATAGTCTCCCCATTTAAATAACTACAATTTACTATGTGTGCTACTTGATGAGCGAACTCGTCTGGATCGCCTAATCGTTTAGGAAATTGTGTGATAGCGATCAGCGGATCACGCACTTCATCAGGTGCCCGCGCGAGAAGCGGTGTTTCGAATACACCAGGCGCAATCGTCATGACTCTTACTCCGCGCTTACCAAGATCTCTCGCGATAGGCAATGTCATCGCAACAATGCCCCCCTTCGAGGCTGCATAACCGGCCTGCCCAGTCTGTCCGTCGAAAGCTGCAACGGAAGCGACATTTATAATTACCCCACGTTCCCCATCCTCTGATACGGGTTCATTTACCTGCATTACTTCAGCGCAAAGCCGTAAAACGTTAAATGTGCCCACCAAATTTACCCGCACTATGTGTTCAAATTTTTCTAGAGGCATCGGCCCATTTTTGCCTACCGTACGCGCAGCACCTCCAATACCAGCTGAATTTACGTTTATATGTAGTGCACCGAAAGCCTCGATAGCGGAGGTAATTGCAGACTTCACACCGACCTCATCAGCAACATCACCCGCATGCCAGATTGCCGCTTCTCCAAGTTCGGCAGCCGCCTCCTGAAGCGCTTCAGCATTTAAGTCATAAAGCATCACATTTCCGCCGGACGCAACAAAATTCTTAGCCGTAGCAAGTCCGAGGCCAGATGCTCCGCCAGTAATAAAAGCTGTCTTGTTTCGTATTTCCATAAATAAGTTCTCTGCGTTGGTGCGAATAACACCTTAAAGTAAAACTTCAGCAGCATAATGTATCTCACCAAAAAGTAAATACCACGACTTATAGAAACCTTATGTCACTCTTTCCTCATCTAAATAGATCCCCTATTATCCAATGCTAATATGTGTCAAATAATTTAATGGAGAGCAATTATGGGTCCCTTAAAGGGTATAAAAGTTGTCGAAATGGGTGCGATAGGTCCAGGGCCTTTCTGCGCAATGATGCTATCGGATCTCGGCGCTGAAGTTATTCGCATAGACAGGCTCTCGCAAAAGGGAACGGGGCACCGCGCGAACGTCTTACATCGTGGC
>MDTG01428470.1_pt1 | contig 11517 bp, 7 predicted proteins | sample 811421 | NCBI WGS metagenome assembly MDTG01 (sample SAMN05326645, study PRJNA326480) | marine metagenome | isolation source: seawater | place: Pacific Ocean: South East | collected 2011
GTCATAAACATTGATTTCAAAAGATGATATATCTTCATTGCTATTCAATATAACAGCTACTTTATCTGAATCAACTACCACCAAATCCACTCTAGATGATGCTGCTGCTGCTGTTTCGGTGGTCGTTGCTGCCGTTGCACCATCAAATTTTTGGTTTGTATAAGGTTTTTTATCTTTGGTAGCTTTATCATTATTTAAAACAGTAAGAGTTGAATCTGAGTCAAATTTAGTGCCTATATATGTATCTTTCCATTCAAAATCACCCAATACACCTGTAAAATCATAACCTTTATCATTGGTATATTTTACAAACGCAATTACTGTTTTTTGGTCCGTATCATTAAGATATACATCTTTTATTGCAACATGCTCGTCTTTTGATGTTGCCTCTTTCCAAACAAAATCAGTGTCTTTATTTAATTTTTTATTTAATGTAATTTTTGCACCGAAAAATTTAGGGACCTTAGCAGGATCCGTTGGACTTATAAAAATTCTTCCCATTGGGTTAGCTTTATCGTCGGTATATTTTTGTAAAGCAAATTGGATTTTCTTATCAGTATCGACTCTAAATGTAATAGTATGAATATTTTCGTATTCAACAGGTTTTGGTCCAGAGTTTGCTTTTTTCCACTCTTCTAATGCAGCACCATATGCACACAATGGGTGTATTTTTAATTTAAATGTGTTTCCTTCTTTTGCAAAACCTGTAACATTTCCATCAGCATCTAATTCCGGATAACGAGTAAAACGTAATTTAACTCTATTGGTAAGCCATGTATCCATAAAAGTTCCTTGCCCTTTTTCACGTGTTTTACCTAAATCTAATGCGTCTGCTCTTATATTTCCATTTCCTACCTCATTTAACTGTCCCTTTTTTGTTCCTTCTTGAAGTGTCGAGTTTTTATAAAGCCAATCATTCCATTTTTTATCATCTTTAAAATTTTTAGTTTTATTATATAATAATGCTTTATAAAACTCTGTATCATCAGCTATATCTACAATTTTATTACCATCATAATCGCCAAATACAAACTCTTCAGTTGATGCTGCTCTAGTTAAAAATTCAGGCAACTTAAATCCACCACGTATTCTTTCTTTTTTTTCTTCATTAACTTCGGAAATAATATTAGTTATTTCTATTCTACCCGAGACTTTCTTTGTTGGGGCATTCCAAATAATTTTATATTTTAAATCAACACCGGTATTCACTTCAATCTTCTTAACTAACCCACCAAACCCGTTTAAAGACTTAACATTTCCTGTATATGAATGCAATTTTATCTCTTGTTGTTTTTCCAATTGCGATTTCGTCCATTGATTTACATCTGTATCCCCCCCTCCTACTTTTATTATTGTAGTTGCTGCATCATTTATTTCAATATTATATTTTGTAAATGGCATTTTATACACAGTTAAATAAATATTATATGTTTCTTTCTCTTTACGTTGACTAATTTCTATCCAACTGTCAATCGTTTCTGCTGTAAATTGGACTGTGTGTTGATTTTTTACTTTAATACCATATTGGTCATTCTTCCAATATTTTTTAGAATACACACTCATCATATCATCAACCCATTCATTGGGTGCACCATCGTCCCCAGCTGTGGTCATTACTTGTTTTTTAAATATTTTTACATCTGGTTTACCTTTATAATACGTCCCGTTGCCAATCCCTGTCAAATCAATTTCACTTGTAATTGTTGGTTGTGTATCGTCAGTGTTCAATTGAAATGGACTTGTTATATCTAGTTTTAATTTTATCTTTTCGTTCAATTTTGCAAGGTCGGCATTAGCTTGAGTCGTCGCCGCCGTCGCCTCTGTTTTGGCTTTATCTATTTTGGCGTTTGCCTTTTTTATTAAATCTTTCCAATAATCAATAGCTTTTTTGACATCATCCAATTCAGTTTTCTTAAGTTCGGTATCATCAAATGTTTTATCTTTACTTAAAGTTTTGTATAAAGTTTCAACAGCATTCCAAATACTTTTACTTGTTCCTGTCTCTTTATTTAAATTCTTTTGCACATCCTCCCACACATCTATATCGCGCTGTTCAAGTTTACCATCACCATCAAAATCTGCTACTTGTGAATATTGATTATTTCCAATTTTTAATTTTTTGCCCCCGGGATATGTATCTTTTAATGTCTTCAATAATGTATCGTATCTAGTTTTGTCTTCTTTTAGTTCCTGACGTTTTATTTGTCGTGCTGGATAATCTATAAATTTTGTGGTGGCAATCAATGCATTAATGGTGGCATTATTACTTCCAGACTTTACCTGTCCGATACTATTGTGTTTAATTTTTGTGTCCCCATCTAAATATCTTTTTGCTTTGTCAAGAACGATTCTATCGTGTTCATTGTTTATATATCCATCTATATCAACTAGATAATTTGTTTCTAAAGTGATTAACTTAGATTCGTTTTGCTTCAAATTTGTTTTAAGTTTTTCAAGAGTGTCAAGTTTAGCGGGTTGTGGATCAAAATTGGTTGGTAAAATTGTATCAATAGTAGTTGGATAAGAAGATAAGGCATTTCTATGTGTGTTATTAAAGTCCGCGCCAATCTCACTCGCAACATCAAATCTTTTATTAAAATGTGGAACTAATTTCGAGAAAATATTATCATAGGCTTCCTTTCCTAGCCAATCTTTGAAGATCGTCTGCTGATTAATTTTCTCTTGAGCGTTTAAACTGGAAAATCCAGTTGTAAAATCCGCTAATAATATACGAGTAGTAGGATAACCACCATTATAATTTGTTTTTATCTCATTTAATGCTGCTACGTAATAATGGTCTCTGAACTTATCATCCAATGTCGGTGGTTCAAACTTCGTCCCTCCAATTATTGTTTCGTGAACTATCTTCTCAATATTGAATTGGTTTTCTTTATCGATAATTGTTTTTGTTGTAGGAGCATCCGGTGCCGGAGTTAAACCTATTATATAATCGTGCATATTTTGCACGGTATCTGAGTCTGGTAGTGGTGGTTTTTGTGATGGTGTTGCAAAATATGTGGGGTATTTTGTAGACAAATTGGCTCTATCTTTAGTTGCATTATCTTTTTCTTTCTTTTTTAATGCTTCGACAACTTCCACCCACTTATTTTTTTGAAGTAAAACATTGTCGGTGGCCCATCCCTTAATTAAAGGCTCTAACTTTTTCAATTTTTGTTGCCATACGGCTCCGTTATCCCTAGCTATATTTTGAAGTGTATCGATAATATTCTTATTTCTGTCTATTGTCTCGTTAATATCAAGCCCATCTTTCATTTCACTAAGCAATTTAACAGCTTTATTCCAATCCGTTAAAAGTTTGTTATAGCGTGTTAGTTCTCCGTCCAATGTTGTGATTTTACTAGAATGATCTTTGTTTTTTTGATTTGTACCCATATCGTAATGTTTCAATACTTTTAACTTTGTTCGCACTGCTTTTAACTTATTGAGACCATCCGTGAAAGCACTTATCTTCTCTTGCGTCAAATCACCCACAACTGTTAGTTTTAATTTATTTACCTTCTCGTGATTTGTATCAAAATCCCTGATTCCCCCTGTGTATGCTTTATTTTCAAACGGTATCGGCGATTTATATTTTTCTATATGCATCATTGCTTCAGACGTTCCAAAAGCTACTATTATGAGCCTTAAATTGATAGACTTTGATTTTTTGTCTTCGTCGGACTGACCTACATAAAAACCATCTATAGTATCTAGATTTGTAGATTTTTTAATAGAATATCCTGCCGAGTTTGCGGTAGTTGAAAATGTTTCGGCTTTTAAAATATTAGGGTGTATTGGTATCTTAAATGTTTTTGCTGATTGCTTTTCTGATTTAAATAATACATTTGCACTCGGACTTTTCCCGTTGACAGCCTCAATTAAAGTTGATAAGCCTTTATCATCAGCACTAGTGCTTTTAAACACGTCATCGCTAGTCAAAAATACATATACTTTTTTAACATTTGTTGATTCGAATTCTATATTTAACTTATCATCGGTGATTTTTATCTTATAATCGTTCTTTAACTTTGGTGTTGTTCGTTCTGATTCGATTGTGTCTTGTTTCATTAATTTATCCATTGTTATTTTATATAATAAGTATTTCAAATAATTGCCGTGTCTTTGGTCAAGCCGATTTTGCAGTTTTACTACATCATCGGGCGAATATAGCATTGCCTTATTAAAATCATCCATTGTTATAACAGGAGTGGTGCCACTATCACTATAATTATAAAAATTACCAAAATAAAATCTTTCCATTATCTTATCGATATAACGATTTATAACTCTATTTTCTTCGGCTGTACGTTCTTTGTAATTCGCAATACTGGCATTTATTGGTTTTGAATCCATATCTGTATTATTATCTGGGACTAATCCTTTTTTCCATGTCTTTCCTTTATCATCGGAATAATTAAACAAAATATCTGCTGAATCATCTCGAATCTCAAATGGAAAACCTGATACAATTATATCCGACTTTACACTGCCTAATAGAATAGCCTTTCCAAAATCTAATTCTTTTCCACCAAATATTGTTAATGAGAAATCTTCGGTATTGTTATTTAGTAATGCTGTTGTAGGCAAATTTTGGTTTTTTGTAAATGTATCCCACGTTTTGTCGTTGTCGTTTTTTTTAAAACTAAAATGATATAATTTTATCTTATTGATTGAACTGTTATTTTTTAATCTAAGTTCATATTTATCGCCTTTAAGCTCCATTGATATTTCTATTTTATTATTATTATTATCTATAGTGATAGTTAGTTTTTTAGATATAATTTCATCTTTAAATGCTACTAATTCTTTTTTTACATTTTCATATACTTTACTATATTTACTTACTTTGAATTCGCCTGTTTTATCAGTTTTTACTAAAATAAAGTTGCCTACATCGTCAATTTCCTTTCTTGTTGCTTTGTCATCGAAATCTTTATTTTTTGGATTTTTAATGGCTTTTAAAAAAACACCTGCATCGGAGGAAATACTATCTGCTGTCCATTCAATTGTATCCCCATTTAAATCAAAGAATTTTAATTTTTTTACTGTTTGACTTATCAAAGGGTTGAAGGCATTAAATTCAGCATCTGATAATTTAACACCCTCTTTTGTTTTTAATGTGTTTAACTTGTTATTTACATCACTCACCGAAGTGATATTTATACTTTCTCCGCCGGGAGTTTCACCATCGATATCAAATGCTCCATCGAGTTCATAAAATATATCTGCTAGCGATTTTATTGGATCTGCTCTTGCTTTTACTGGTTCTGCTGCTATATCTGCTCGGCCGGATGCGGATGCTAGCTCATCTGTTGTTGCTGCTCCTGTTGCTCGGACTTTTAAATTTGGTAAAGGTTTCATCGATTCATTTACTATTCTTTTATTGCTTGTTTTAAACAAGTCGAATCTACTTACCATTCCTCTGGTTTTATTATGTGCGACTCGTTGTTGTTCCTGTTGGATAGTTAATTCCAATCCATTATCTTGAAATTGTAGTTGCTCTGTAATATTTCTCTTCCCAACGATATTGTTTCCATTACAATAACTACTACAATTTTTATTAAAAACGTGTTTTAAAGAAACAGGTCTTCCAATTTTAAAGTAAAGACCGTCTTTATTAACACCAGCACCCTCTTTAGTTAACCGTGCTTTTAACAATCGTTTGTTTCCTGGGCGTACCATTATACAATTATTCGAGATAATTAATTAAAAAAATTTAAAAATATAATTCCTAAATAATTTTTCATTTATTTATTTGTACGTGATTAATTTCTTATAATCATGTTTAATTTTTCCATCTTGTTTAATTTGGAAATTGTTTTTTCCAAATTTTTATTTATACTATTGTTAAATAAATAGTCTGTTTGTGGTTTCACTTCATTTTTTTTTATTTGTTTGTAAATTACATTTATTTTTTCTTTTACATTATCTATTATATTTTTGTGTTTTTCATTGTAAATAGCAATATCATTGTTTACATTTTCTGTAATTAAAAAAATAGCATTGTAAATAATAGATTTTCTTTTTCGAACGGAAGAATGCTTAAAACGTATACAAAATAAATTAAGTAATGCTTTTACAATTTCATGAATACCATTACTTTTTCTTTTAGATTCATATAATAATAATTCCCATACCATCCAAATAGCTTCTTTTTGACAAGTATCAGAAACAGGCATGGTTCTTCTAGCAGCTATTAATTTAATTTTCTTTTTTTTTTTCTTTATTGCATATAGATTCGAAATTTAATAGCCATTCAATCCAAAAAAAAGCATTTGGGGCATTTTTAATTTTTCTACTTATGTTCCAAGCAAATTCATTTATTGCAATAAACAATTCTTTGGGATCTTCTTTTTGCATTATCTTTTGTCCATATTTAATACTATCTGCTTCTAATTTGTGTTGTATCAATCCAATGTTATAATCGTCAATTTTAATTTTAGGATAATCAAATGTATTGTTTTTTTTAGAAAAGCAAATAATACATATAATTTCAGCAAATAATTTTCGTATTTTTATGTTGTTTCTCATTTTTATTTCATTGTCTAAATATCCTCCTAATAAAATATTTTTAAAATCATTGAACCGCATATTAACATAAATGGGTAATTTAGGATTTCCTAAATGTATATGATTACTTGTATATAAAAGTATTATTTCCCATACATCAATGAAATGACCAGCGCATATTAATTCGGCTGACCAATAACAAGACTCTTCGATTTTTTTATTGGATATGCATGTTATGAGTGATTTTTTTACATCACTTTTTTTGTAGTTAGATAAAGTGGTTTGTCTAAATTCTTTTGCTGGTCTTATATCGGTAATTTCTGAATCATTTATTATATTTAATTTAATATAAAAAAAATGACAATAATACATATAATGAAATTTATAAAGAATTGTATAAAAACGATAAAAAAAATGAATGTCTGGAGTAAATCTGTATTATTTTTATCAATATTATTATTAACTATTATAGCTGTAAATAAATATCAAGAGCCAATAGGAGTAGAAGCATTTACACAAAGAGAAAAATATGTTTTAAAACAAAACAATGATATATATGATGATTTTTATTGTGATATTTATGATGATTTAGTTTTAGACGAAGTGAAAAATAAATATGAAGTAGACGAAATTGTTAGAACAACAAATTTAAATTCATCTGGAATGCTTTTAGATGTTGGATGTGGAACAGGTCAACACGCAAAAAGATTTAGTGATTTAGGAGTGAAGGTATACGGAATAGATAAATCGGAATCTATGATAAATAAATCAAAAGAAAATTGTCCTGGTGGAGTATTTAAACAAGGTGATGCATTAAACAAGTTAATGTATAGAAGTAATATTTTTTCACACGCATCTTGTTTATATTTTACAGTGTATTATGTAAAAAACAAATTAACTTTGTTTAAAAATATTTATTCGTGGTTAAAACCGGGTGGAGTATTTATTTTACATTTAGTAAATAGAGAAAAATTTGATCCTATCGTAAATGCTGGTGATCCTTTATTAATGGTATCGCCACAAAAATTTTCGAAAAAAAGAATTACAAATACGGTAGTTAAATTTAAAGATTTTAAGTATAAATCGAATTTCAAATTTTTAAGAAATGAAAATAAAGCATTGTTTGAAGAAAACATGAAAGATGACAAAACAAGTAATATTAGAGCAAATAAACACGTTTTGCATATGGAAACACAGAAACACATTTTATCATTGGCAAAAAGTGTAGGATTTATATTGAAGGGTAAAATAGACATGGTTCATTGTTTATACGAATATCAGTATTTGTATATTTTATATAAACCTGAGTAAAAACGAATGAATTATTTTAATACTATTTATTATGATTATTAATACAATATTAATAATAATAATAATATTTGTTGTATTGTATTTGTATTATAAATTTAAATATCAGTTTTGGAGTAGACAACCTGTATTTCATTATCATAATATAAAATATTGGTTGATGCCTCCGGGTATTATTCAACATGAGATACCTCGTATTGATAAATATTATAATACTAAAATACAATTCGATACTTTTGATAAATTAAAAACTGAAAAAAAAGCACTATTTGTTAGTTTTATAAAAGGTCATTTCATGCCTAGTAAAAGTGAAAAATATAATCCAACAGAAAAAGCAATTGTTCCTTATTTTGAAAAACATAATGATAAATCTTTCATATCGCTTTATCTTGAAAAAATCCGTGATACCAATAGAGTTATAGCATCTATGACAACACGACCAATGGAATGTATTATCCACAACAATAAAATAAATTGTTATTATGTAGATTTTTTGTGTGTCCACAAAGAAAAAAGAAAACAAGGAATTGCCCCTGAGACGATATATTCACATTATGTGAATCATAGAAAACGTCATGAAAATGTTGTATTCTTGTTTAAAAGAGAAAGTGATAGCACTATGATAGTGCCTTTATGTATATATAAAAATTACGGTTTCGATATAAAATATTGGAAACGAGATATATCTTTTGATCAACCAAATATCAATGTAGTTTTAATAAATGATTCTAATTTAAAATTAATAATAGATTTTTGGAATTCAATAAATGATAAATTTGATTGTGTAATAAAACCGAATATAAGTAATATTAAACATTTATTAGCGAATAACAATATATATATAAGTGTTATACTGATAAATAATATTCCTGTAAGCATATATATATTTCGAAAAACATATACTACATACAATGGTGATAATAGTTTAGAATTTATAGCTTCTTATAATGATGTTAATTTAAATAAAAATGAAAAGATGTTTACTTTGGGTGCATTAATAAGTATTGATAAAATACGGAAATTCTCTCCACTTAGATATTTATTTATTGAAAATATCTCTAACAATTTTATAATCATTAAACATATTTTAGAAAGATATGTGTCTTTTGTTCAAATTACAACATCTTATTACTTTTATAATTTTGGTATACGTCCATTGTTAAGCACTGATGTTTTTATTGTAAATTAACGTGTATATTTACCTGCTCTAGCAAATGAATCTACAACAAAGATAACAAAAACTCCTAAAAACATGTATAACACTAATTCTTCACTAATGTTTTCGGTTTTTTCATCTTTTGTTTCTTCTAATACTTGAACTATATAATTTAATTTTTCCATTAATTCGTCCCTAGAACCGTGTAGGTTAGCATTATTAGATGCTTGTTTGTAATACGGGACAAATTGTTTATAATATTCTTGATTTCTAGCTTGATTTTCATCTAAATTTTCAAAATTTTCAGGAGTTAAATGTGGGTCTACAAAAGATTCTGTGATTTCAGTTCCTGTTTTAGTAAGAAGTGTAGATGGTGGATTAAAATCAGCATTGAAATCTTCTAAATTAGCGTTGTCCATACTTTCTAAAGTATTATCATTTTTATTCATATCTTCTAAAGAATTTAGGAACTGTTTTACTTTTTCAGTTTTAGGTTCTTTCTTCTTTATTGTTTTATTTCGTCTTCGTCGGGGTTTATTTTCTAAATTACTTGCTTTATTAAAATCTATTTCGGAAAATCCTAATTGGCTTGCCATCCTTTAATATAAAAAATAAAGATTTTAATTTAAAATTAATAAAGTGAAAAAATATATAATTATATTTTATATAAAGAATGGAACAATATATTGAAATTGTATTATTATCATTATTAATTGCTTTAATGTATAAAACACCAGATATATTAACTAATTTTGTCGAAAACAATAAAATGATGTCGAAAATTGTATTTATTGTTTTAATTGTATTATTACAAAAAAAATTTGGATTAAATGCTGGCATTTTAGGTGTAGGTATATTTTTTGCAATATCATATAATAAAAAGATTATGGAGGGGTTGAATATTCCTATAGAAGCGGATACATTGTTTGAAAATATGGATGGGGAAATAGGTGTAGCTGATTTAGAACCTAAAGATAGTGATAAAAAGGCACAATATACAGCAGGAACAATTAGCAAAAGAAATATGGTTGATTTAGATAGAAAATTTAAAAAAGAAGCAGAAAAAAAGAAGAATTCGGCAGCATTTCCACAACCAAAAGACATGCAAATGGGTCAACCAATGCAATAAATTAATTTCTCGTATTATAATAATGAAAACTCATATTATAATAGATATAGCATCCATACTATTAGTATCATTTATTGTAATGGAATGTTTAAATAAAGTATATTTGAGAAAGGAAGGTTTTTTAGATACATCTCAAGTAATTAAAAGTTGTAATCGTATAAAAAGAAAAGGAAGAGCAAGAATATACAATATAAAAAATAAAGTGGAGAGAAATATTAGAGATAAAATTAGGGATTCATACAACGTTTCAAAAACAGTAATGAAAAAGATATTATTTCCTAAAGAAATTAAAATTACGTTCTAAAAGAAAATCTCATTTTATAATAGTAATGAGTAAACAAAAAAAGAAAACGAAATCTCCAAGGTCTTATAAAAATTTAGGTCTCATAGGTTTATTGTTCATGTATTTAGGGCGTTTAAATAGTAGTAAGTTTTTTGCCGGTATAGTAATGATTTTATTAAACATTGGTTCAAAATATATTACTATTGAGTTAAGTAAATCTCAAGAAGCATATCTGCGTAATTCTTTAGGTAGACAAATGTTGATATTTGCAATTTCATGGATGGGAAGTCGAGATATTCTTATAGCTTTAGCATTAACGGCAATTTTCAATGTATTGGCAAATCATTTGTTTAATGAAAAAAGTCAGTTTTGTATTATACCTGCTAGATATAGAAACTATGAAGATATATTAGATTTGGATAATGATGGTAAAGTAAGCGAAAAAGAAATAAAAAAAGCAAAAGAAATATTAAAAAAAGCAAAAAAAAAAGACAAGATGCGTGAGCAATTAAGAATGATGAATAAATTTAAAACCTCTTTATAATTAAATCAATTATTAATACTGATTTAATTTTCTCTCCAATTTATAACATGAGTAGTTGTCCAAAAAAGGGCGAACCTGATTCACATCAATATCAATATAAGACTTATATAAAATATAACATTCGGGATTATATGCCATCAAGTGAATGGCGTAATTTTACTGGTGATGAATTGCCGAAAAGAGTTGGAGAATTCGATAAAAAAAAAAGGGATAAACAAAGTATTTTTAGCAAATATGAAAAGAAAAAAGAATCATTAAAAGTTGGTGATACAGTCATATATTTAAATGTAGATAGACCTGAACATCATAAAAAAAAAGCAAAAATAATTGAAGTGAGGAAACCGATGAAAGAAGAGGATGTATATAAAAAATTTATGAGTGGGGAAATTAGTAATTATGTTCCACCACCTAATTTCAAAAGAACATATAAAATAAAATTTGAAGGGTATTCTCCTGATGAATTAAGGGTAGGTGATGAAGTAGTTGATGAAATAAAGATAAAAAAAGTATCAGAAATACAAAAGGTTGGTGAAGTTGTTTATACATTATGTTTACCAAATGAAAAGATTAGTGAATTAAGTAAAGAA
>MDTG01093689.1_pt1 | contig 11516 bp, 9 predicted proteins | sample 811421 | NCBI WGS metagenome assembly MDTG01 (sample SAMN05326645, study PRJNA326480) | marine metagenome | isolation source: seawater | place: Pacific Ocean: South East | collected 2011
AATTTGGGATGGAAGTAATCGATTCCGCTTGTCATACAATTTTTAGCCAAAATGAAAATGCTGAACGAGAAGCAGTGAAAAAAATGCCAAATGGTAATTGGAAGACTATGGGATCCTTAGATTCATGGGGTCCAGGAGGAGAACCAGTAAAAGTAGTTATGACATTAACTATAAAAGGCCCAGAAATGCATGTAGATTTAACAGGGTCTAGCGACCAAACTCCCGGATGTTTAAACTGTGGTCTTCAACAGACAATCGCAGGGATAAGACTGGCATTTAAATTTGTAATTGAACCACAGATTGATGTGAACGAAGGATCATTTAAGAATTTGAAAATTACTGTTCCTGAAAAATCTGTATTTGATGCCAGAGAACCAGCGGCATGTCAGCATTATTATCCACATATTGGTCTCATGATTGATTTGTTTTTGGAAGCACTATCGAATGCAACACCTAATGGCGTCATTGCAGGTCAGCCAGGAGATGCAATGAATATCATGATTACTGGTAGACACTCTGATAGTGATGATCTTTTTGTTTCTGGAGAGGCAACAGGAATTGGCTGGGGCGCATATCACGGAAGTGATGGTTCTAATGGAATGATGACATATGGAGGAGGTGATCTAAAAAATTTTCCAATTGAAGTACAAGAATATAGGTTCCCACTCAGAATTCACGAATATCGACTCCGACCAAACTCAGGGGGTAATGGCCAATGGAGAGGAGGACTGGGCCTTATTAGAAAATACGAAGTCTTAAAAGATTCACGCTTGTCTACTTGGTTTGAAAGAACAATAACTCCTGGTCAGGGTCTTTTAGGTGGAGAAAACGGCAAACCAGCGGAAGTTTTAGTGGAAGAACCAAATGGGGAAATTTGGAATGCTTTAAAATGTGCTGATGTGGCTATAACTGCTGGAACAATAATTACTGTAAAAACAGGAGGTGGAGGTGGATTTGGGCTATCCAAAAAACGATCAAAGAGGGCCATAAGAGAAGACAAAGAACAAGGTTATGTAAACTAATCAAATATCATTATTTTTATAATATAGTTTTTTTAAAAAGAATACTTGCAAAATATATTTCACATTTAAATTTAGAATAAATAGACATGATTAGTAAGAAAATCTTAATTTTGAATCCAAACGGAACAAATATTTACGACCAAGTAACACTTGAAGTTGCAGAAATGGCTGTTTCTTCTGATACTACCGTAATTGTCCGTAACCTATCCGGGAGTGTTCCCAAAACTGCTTTTCTACCCGCTACCTCAGTATTAATGAATCAACTGCTAACTGCGGTTATAAATGCAGAGAAGGAGGGATTTGACGCCGTAGTCATTGCTTGCTGCTCAGATCCTGGTCTGCAAGAAGCCAAAGATTTAGTTTCTATCCCAGTCACTGCCCCAATGGAAGCAGCAGTTTATACTTCTGCCTCCATTGGTAGACTGGGCATCATTGCTCCAAGAATAGAATCTGGTGAAGATGAAAATCTTCCTTCCGATTCTAACTGGGTGCGAAAACTAATTCACCAATACGGAGTTACACACAATTTTGCAGGTGTCAGATTTGCTCCAGCTCCTCATCCATCTTCAGATGAGACAGAAAGATTACTTAAAGATGATTTGAAAAAATTATGTAAAATTGTCAGAGATGGAATGTCTGAAGCTTTAGACAAAAAAGGAATTAATGAAGCAAAGTTAGCTTGTGAAGAAGACGATGCTAGAGTTCTTTTCTTTGCCTGCACCATCTGGAGTGGGCTTTTGGATAAAGTTCAAAACAGCGTATCTGCAAAAATTCTTGATCCAGTTCAAAATACTGTAAATTATGCCGAAATGTTAGCAAAAATTTAATGAATTATTTTAAGTACTTAACCATTTTTCCTAATTTATATTGGATTTGGTTTAGTAAATAGCTAAGCATGTTTTCATATAATATTTTTATTAATGAGGGTTACTCATATTTTGTTTAAGTTATGATAACGTTGTTTTTATAGAGACAGAATAGGTTTATGTTCTTACTCATGTGTAAATTTATAAAACAAAAATGGTGGGAGACCTTCGTAAAGATTTATTTCAGAAAGTGGTATATTGTATTATTTGTTACTGATTTAAAACAAAAAATTTGCAACTTATTAGTTAGCAAATAATTATAATTATCTATTTTTAAAAACTTTTAATAAAAGAGGTAAGATGAAATTTATAAAATATTTTTTGTTGTCATACATTATCGTTTGTATGAATTCAAGTGTTTATGCAAAGGATTTAGTTGTAGGAATTGGTGGGGATATCGAAACTTTTGATGTTTGTTGTGCTAATTTTATTCAATCACACCATGCACTTTACGCAGTTTATGAACCTCCCGTAATTTATCCTACTGTAAAAACTAGCAGTGGAGCTTTGGTTGGAGATGCAACTGACCTAGACGGAACTGTTTTTGAGTCATGGAAAGCACATAGTGATGGACTGACTTATACTATAAAAATTAGAAAGGGTCTTACACTGCACAATGGGAAAAAAATTGATGCAGACTTGGTTCGCTATATGTTTGATAGAAATTTAAATACTCCTGGTGGAGGTGCATGGTTGTTAAAAAATATAGCATTTGTTACAAAACCACCGGAAATCATTGATGACTATACCATCAAACTTACTGGCGATAAACCGAGTCCGATGGTTATGAGTTCCATGTATATGACAAGTTCTTCTATGATTGATCCAGAAATTGTTAAAGAACATGCAACTAGTGAAGACCCATGGGCTACAAAGTGGATGGCAAGAAATATTGCTGGGGGCAGTGGCCCATACAAGCTAGTAAAGCGCATCCCGGATCAAGAAATAGTTTTTGAGGCATGGGATGGATATAAAGGAGATAAAGCTAAAATAAAAAGGATGATTTGGAAAATTATTCCGTCTCCTGCACAAAGAGCTTTACTGCTTAAGAGCGGCGTAATAGATATCGCAGAAGGTCTTGGTGAAGAGGAGTTCAAATCACTCAAGGGTGCTGATGGTGTAAAAATTATTACAGCTCCGTCTGGGAATCTGATTTATTTAGGAATGAACAGTTCAATATCTCCATTTGATGATGTCCAAGTGAGAAGAGCAGTATCTTATGCAGTTGATTATAATGATATCCTTAAAAATGTTTATAATGGAGATGCTAAGCGCTTATGGGGTCCTTTCTCAGGAACTAACAGTTTTTCATTAGGCTCTAAAGCAGGATATAGAACAGATGTTGCTAAAGGTAAAAAGATATTGAATTCAAGTAGTTACAAAGGTGAAGTAGTAACAATCTCAATTGATTCTTCCAAAGCTGACAGAGAATTAATAGCTGTTAGAATCCAATCTTCAATGAGATCAATTGGAATGAAAGCTGAAATTGAGAAACTGACTCCTGCCGTTTACTCTGAAAGGAAAGTTGGTAAAAAACTTCAAATGACTATAGACGGAATGAATGCTTGGATTGATGATCCTAACTACTCATTATCTCTAACGCTGGAATGCGGGGTTTATGGAAATTACATGGATTATTGTAATAAAGAGGTAGATTCAATTATTAAAAATGGGTGGGCAGAAACTAATCTAGAAAAACGTAAAGCAATGTTTGAAAGAGCTCAAAGATTAATCATTGACGATGCCCCTTGGGCTTTTATTGCTCAACCAAATTTTAAATTAGCTATGAAAAAAGGCTTGGGTGGTTATGTTCACTATGCGAATGAAATACCAAGATACCATCACTATTACTGGGAATAGTTTTCTTAAACGAATTCTCTCTACCATTTTGATTGGATACTTTTTTTAAAGTATCCAATCTTCCCCCTACAAAAAAAATCATGCGAATTATCTCCTATGTAATCCATAGACTGATTATTTTGCTGCTGGCTGTTTTTGGTGTATCAATAATCACTTTTATTGTAACTCGAGTATTACCCGGGAACCCTGCTTATCTAATAGTAGGGGTACAAGCTGATCAATCAACAGTTGATGCAGTAATTGATAGATTAGGGCTAGATAAACCAATTTTTGAACAGTACTGGTTATACATGAGACAATTAATACTAGGAGACTTAGGAACAAGTTGGAGAACTGGTAATCCAGTTAGCTTTGACCTCAGTTCAAGATGGCCAGCAACTATAGAACTGGCCTCAATTGCAATGATTCTTGCAATTATGTGGTCAATTCCTTTGGGCCTAATTTCATCAATTAAAAAAAAATCATTTTCTGATTATCTTGCAAAATTTCTTTCAGGTTTAGGAATAGCTATACCTGAATTTTGGCTAGCAACTCTATTTATTTTAGTTTTCTTTGCTGGATTACAAATTGCTCCGCCACCAATAGGCAGAATTATGCTTGCCTCTCCACCTGAATCCATCACAGGCATGTATATTATTGATTCATTACTAACAGGTAATTGGGAATCATTCTTAGCTTCCTTTGCTCAAATAATACTTCCGGCATCTACTTTAGCTATAACTATTGGTGCACCTTTACTTAGGGTTACAAGGACTTTTATGAATGAAGTACTTAATTCTCAATTTATAAGATCAGCAAGAGCAATGGGCATCCCAAAACGGTCAATAATTTTTCGACATGCTTTTCCAAATGTTTTATTACCCGTATCCACCATGATTGCAGTTTTGTATGGATATTTGCTGGGCGGAACTATTCTAGTAGAATTCGTTTTTTCTTGGCCTGGAATGGGGAAATATGCTATTGACTCCATAAATTCATCTGATTACGCTCCCGTCATGGCCGTCGTTGTATTAAGTGCAACTAGCTATTTATTGGTCTATCTTTTGACTGATCTATTACATTTTATTATTGATCCCCGATCAAGATAGTTATGAATAAAATAAATTATAGATTAAAATTTGAAAATATAATTTTTATCGCCATCTTAAAAAAAATTACACAGTTCTTAAAAGTCCCTTCATTTTTTTTTCTAACTTTAATTGTCACATTGGCAATCTTTGGACCTTTTTTTCTTCGTAATCCTCTAGAAATAAGCACTGGCCCAAGACTGATCGCGCCATCTTTTGAATTTTTATTTGGTACTGATCAATATGGAATGGACATTTTATCTAGAGTTGTAAATGGCGCTAGGATCGATCTATTTACAGGATTTACTGCCTCATTTATTGCAGCTTCCATTGGAATGCCGCTGGGAGCTTTTGCTGCCTATAAAAAGGGGACTTGGGATCAAATTTTGTTACGTACTTCAGAATCTTTTCAAGCTTTCCCAGTTCTAATTTTAGCAATGGGTACAATCGCAGCAATTGGCTCAAGTATGGTCAACATTATTTTTGTAATAGCTATAGTGAATGTACCAGTATATATCAAGTTAACGAGATCATCCGTTGTGCCCATATTAGAAAAGGATTTTGTTCATGCAGCCCGCTGTGCTGGTAAATCGGATATTAGAATATTATTTAAGCACATCCTTCCAAATGTTTCTCCAGTAGTAATTTCACAATTTTCAGTTAATTGTGCTTGGGCAATTCAAATTTTAGCTGCATTAAGTTTTGTTGGATTAGGTGTTAAGCTACCTACGCCTGAATGGGGGGCAATGGTAAGAGGGGGATCAGATTATATACTTTATGGGCAATGGTGGGTTTCGGTATTTCCGGGAATAGCCATTCTTTTTACAGTTCTTACACTAAATCAAGTTTCTGATTTTATAGGAGAAAAAAAATAAATCTCATAAATTAAAAAAATGTTAGATCAGCAATATGAATTTATTGAACTAAACAAACTAAACCTTGTTATTTCAACGAAGGATAAAAAAATGTATCCTCTCCAGGGAGTAACATTTTCAATTCCGCACAATACAAAAGTAGCTCTCGTAGGTGAATCTGGTTCCGGAAAAAGCTTAACCGCTGCTTCTATAATAGGAATGCTACCAAGCAATGCAGAAATAACTGAGGGAAACATTTTGATGAACGGGTCTAATATCCTTAACTTTTCAGAAATTGAATTACAAAAAATACGTGGTAAAGAAATATCGATTATTTTTCAAAATCCCAAGGAATCATTAAATCCTATAATTTCAGTTGGTAAACAAATCGCAGAAGTTATTCGTGTGCATGAAAAGATAAGTCATAAGGAAAGTGTAAATAAGGCAATTAAATCTCTTGAACTTTTAGGCATTCCATCCCCTGCCAAAAGATTTGAGGACTTTCCTCATCAATATTCAGGCGGCATGGCTCAGCGGGCAGTTCTTGCAATGGCGATGGCATGCCGTCCTGCTTTATTAATCGCTGATGAGCCTACAAGTGGATTGGATGCAACACTTCAACAGCAAGTTTTAGAATTATTATCAAACCAAGTAAGAGAGCAAAAATCTTCTCTTTTACTAATAACTCATGATATTAGTGTAGTTGGAGCAACATGCGACCAAGTCGCAGTAATGTATGGCGGGAGAATAATGGAATTTGGAAATACTAAAACAATACTTAATAATCCAATTAACCCTTATACTATAAAATTGATTGAATCTTTTCGACGTTCCAAAAATAGAAGCATGACTACGATACCTGGTTCTGTCAAACCATTAGTTGGTGAGTTAAAAGGTTGTCCATTTGCTCCGAGATGCTTTAAAGCAGAAGAATCTTGTAACCATCAGGTGCCACCATTGAATTTTGTGAAAAATAGATACGTAGCTTGTTCAAATTTATAACAATTTGAAATAAATAATTATATGTTAGGGGAAATTGAAAATAATCATCTTCTTGAAGTTAAAAAACTTAAAAAAGTATTTGAAATTCGAGATGCCGCTCTGCGAAAAAGGACTATTAAAGCAGTTGATGGAGTTAGTTTTGGAATAAAGAATAAAGAAACTTTTGCAATTGTTGGAGAGTCTGGCTCAGGGAAATCAACGATTGGCAGAATATTATTAGGCTTAACAGATAAAACTGATGGAGAAATTTTTTTTGATGGCAATCCACTACAAATTCATAAACAAAAATATTCTATTCCCCTGAGAAGAAGACTTCAAATTGTTTTTCAAGACCCCACAGCATCTTTTGATCCTAGGTTGAATATTTTAGATAGCCTTTTTGAATTTTTGGAGTTAAGGCAAGGTATAAATAGAGAAGAAAAATTAAATTTGGCCAAGGAACTGGTTATGGAAGTGGGCTTGGACCCTGAGATGATATATCGCAAACCATCTGAGATGAGCGGTGGACAGTTACAAAGACTTAATATTGCACGTGCATTAGCTAGCGGTCCAGATTTAATTTTTCTTGATGAACCTACATCATCTCTTGATGTTTCCATTAGAGGACAAATAGTCAATTTACTACTTGAAAAACAAGAAAAATTTGGTATTACATTTCTTTTAGTTGCCCATGATCTGAGAGTTGTTGCAGTTATGGCAGACCTTGTAGCAGTAATGTATTTGGGACAATTTGTTGAAATTTGTGAAAAAGAAAGAATTTTTTCAAAACCCCTACATCCCTACACTAGAGGTTTGATTCAAGCTGCTAGAATTGATGATCTAGGCTTAAATAAAATAAATAATCTTGTTCAGTTAAGTGGAGAATTGAAGGAGGAAGATTTAAGATCAAAAGGATGTAGATTAACTTCAAGGTGTCCTTTTTACGAACCAAAGTGTAATATGTACCAAGAGATTGTCGAACTTAGACCAGGGCAATGGGTCAGATGCTGGAAAGCATTAGAGGTTGAATTCTCAACTAGCAATTAGATAAAGAAATAAATACATTAAATTAGGTTTTAAAATCTCACTATAAATTCAAATTATGGAACTATGAAGAATAAAAATATAAAGATAGGAGCTTTTCTTCCAAGTGCTGGCGAATTTCCCAGTAAATTCGGTGTAAATAATATGGCAATCAAATTGGAAGAGCTGGGTTTTTCATCATTGTGGGTATCAGATCATATTTTGATGCCAGAAACTATCAAAGCAGATTATCCATTTGCTAAGGATGGGAAAGCCACTTGGGATACTAATATTCCATGGTACGATTCACTAATTTTACTTGCAATGGCAGCTTCAGTAACTAAAGAAATTAAATTAGGAACCGCAATAATTGTTTTACCCCTTCGTCATCCAATAATTTTTGCTAAACAAACTGCAACTATTGACGAACTTAGCAAAGGGCGTCTTGAATTAGGAATTGGCGCCGGATGGTTATCTGATGAATTTGAGGCCTTAAATATAGATTTTAAAACACGTGGAAAAAAACTTGAAGATTGGATAAAAATTTCAAGAAATTGTTGGACAGGAGCACCTAAATCATTTAAGAGCGATCACTACAATTTACCCGAAGGATTTCTGACATTACCTAAACCATATAAAAATAATATTCCATTTTATATTGGAGGACACAGTAAGTTTGCACTGAAAAGAGCAGCTACTTTTGCAGATGGCTGGCTTCCTCAACAGTCTGCTCTTTCTATTGATCCTTCAAAATTAGTAGAACCTATACAAATAATGCGAAAAGAGGCAAAGTCGGCTGGAAAAAATCCAAATGAACTCAAGATAGTCTTACGAATTAACCAGTCAGCTAATTCTACAAACATTATTGCTGAAAACCTTGACTTACTTTCTGAAATTGGGGTAAACGAAATAATAGTAGATTTAGATTGGTCTTCAGATTCTGCCCCGGAAAAAACAGCAGAGGCTCTTCTTAATTTTTAATAAAAGATAGAACTATCTGCAATATTTGTCACTTAGGTCCTGGAACAGCCCCTTGGCTGGGATCAGAATAATCCTCAATTCTAAATACTTTATTTTTTTTACAATACACCCTGATCATAGCATAAGTTTCCATTTTTTTCCCTGTTGATTTGTAAAAGCCCCGAAAAACACACTGTTGAATAAAACCTCCTTGAATAGGAAAAATATTACATTCATCAATTGAAAACTTTTCAATTTCTGTTGTAACCCATTTAGCAGATTCCAAAGAATCATACCTGTTTCTTTCAATTTGATCATAATTATGCCAAACAACGATGTCGTCGCTATAGATATTTTCAATAGCTTTAAAATCTTTTTCCTCAAAAGCTCTTTTTAGCTCATTGGCTATGACTAAAATATCTTTTTCACTAATCATTTTTTTATATTAATGCTTATGATGAGGTTCCATGTCATTTAAATGATCATGCGCGCAGCCTCCCTCGGACTGTAGTTTTGCAGAAGCTTTTTCAATAGTAATAAATTCCTCATGGTATTGATTTAATTTTTCTCCTCCATTTTCAGTAACAACCACAATATCCTCAATCCTAGCACCAACTCGCCCTGGCCAAAATATTGAAGGTTCTATAGTAAATGTCATGCCAACTTCTAGTGGAGTATCGTCTTCCTCTGAAATAAAAGGGTATTCATGTACATCCATTCCAATACAGTGTCCTGTTCTATGTCTAAATTTGTCACCGTAACCAGCATCCTCTATAACTTTTCTCGTGGCTCGGTCCACATCGCTTGCTAAAGCGCCAGGTCGTACAGCTGATAATCCCTTTCTGGCAGACTCAATTACTATTTCATAAACTTCTTTAAGTTCAGAATCTGCTTCACCAATGGAAAGTGTCCTACCAAAATCGGAACAATATCCTTTAATAATTGCACCAAAATCAAAAAGAAGTGAGCTCCCTTCTGGTATTATGTTATTTTTTTCACGATCACTTGCATCTCTATCAGTAGACGGCCCCATAGCCCATACAGCCGTATCGAAGGATACCCCCCTGGACCCTTTCAAGTTAAGCAGATGATCTAGCTCTTCAGATATTTCTCTTTCATTTTCTGCTTCCACAACGGTATTTGTAATTTTTTCCATAGAAACATCAGCAAGCATACAAGCTTCTCTAATGATAGCGATTTCATCATCTGTTTTTTTTCTCCGCATGGGATTTGTAAGTGAAATCCCATTTTGAACAATGGCTTTAGAATATTCATTTATTTTTAATGTTGTTTCAGCCCATGTTCGCTGTTCAACAGCGACATTATTAAGTTTCCCAAAACTTTTTATTACCTTTTCAAAAATAGCATCTCCATTATCCGTTTCTGCAATAATAATTTTCTCACCAGTAGCCCCATGCGGCATATCAAACTCAGCAACCATTCTAGGCAATACAAATAAAGGGGTTTTGAACGGCCTGAAAAAAGCTCCACACACCCAACCATGAGTATAAGAAATATTTCCAAAGGTTGGTTTCCTTCTTAATGTCCCAGTTAAATATTCAAGGTCAGATGACGGAGGACAAAAAAATAAATCACAATCACTCTCTAACATCCTATTGCTAAGCTCTAATTGTCTTTTTTTATATACTTCATCACTAAATGTTCTCACAATTTTCCCCTTATATTAATGTCAAAATTTACACGTGCAAAAAAAATTTTTATCTATTTAAGAAATTCATAATACAATTTTTTACAGAATTTAAATTAATAAATCATATTTAACGTATTTTGATACTATAATATATAATATATAATTTAAAATGAAAATAAATATCATAAATAAAATATTTTATTTCATTTTTCATAATTTCTCTGGATGATTATGTAAATTTAAATTTCATGATGATTAATGTTTTTAAATTTTTAACTAATCTATAGTATAACCATAAATTGAATACATCAAATGATAAAGCAATTAAATTTTGTAAATAAATTTCAATAATAACAATTAATTACTATATTATAATATCAAATAAAAATAATTATATAAATTAGATATAAATAATGAATTATTATTATTTTGCATAATATTATTTGAATATTATATTTTTTTATTTTTTTAAAAATATATTAAAATATCTTGAATGATAAACAAATAATTTACTATAATTTCGATTAGCTCAACCTGAATAGATAGTCTTGTAAATAAGACTTTGTGAAAATCTACTGAGAAAAATAATTTTAAATAAAGGGATTCATGGATAAAGATATAGTAAAAGTTAAAAATGTGCACAAATTTTTTAACGAATTGCAAGTATTGAATGATGTATCCTTAAAAATACAAAAATCAAATGTCGTTGTTATTTGCGGCCCTAGTGGATGTGGTAAAAGTACTTTATTAAGATGCCTAAATGGGTTAGAGGATGTGACTTCTGGAGATATTATAATAAATGATAAATCAATCCTTGAGAAAAAAAATTTAAGAACAATACGAATAGAATTGGGTATGGTTTTTCAGCAATTTAATCTCTTTCCTCATAAAACTGTGTTAGAAAATATTATTCTATCTCCCATTATTAATCTTGGAGTTAGTAAAGATGAAGCAATAGTAGCCGGCCGGAAATTGTTGGAAAGAGTAGGCATTCTTCAAAAGGAAAATGAATTCCCATCTTCACTTTCCGGTGGCCAGCAACAACGTGTTGCTATAGCTAGAGGATTGGCTATGCATCCTAAAATAATGATGTTTGATGAACCGACATCAGCCCTCGATCCAGAAATGATAAAAGAAGTCCTAGATGTAATGATTGAATTGGCTAATGAGGGAATGACTATGATTGTTGTAACTCATGAAATGGGGTTTGCAAAAGAAGTTGCAGATAAAAT
>MDTG01377582.1_pt1 | contig 11516 bp, 9 predicted proteins | sample 811421 | NCBI WGS metagenome assembly MDTG01 (sample SAMN05326645, study PRJNA326480) | marine metagenome | isolation source: seawater | place: Pacific Ocean: South East | collected 2011
AGGTGTGATAATTCTTTTCTGATCATCATTTACAGAATCCTCTAATCTTACACCTGGTGTAACAAAACAAAAATTATCGCCCAACTTTTTTCTCAATTCTCTGACTTCAACGCCAGAACAAACAACGCCATCCAAACCAATATCCTTTGCCATTTTTGCTAGAGAAACCACTTGTTTATTAACAGAGTTATTTATACCCAACTCAGCTAAATCATTTGAAGATATACTCGTCAAGACTGTAACGGCTATGAGTAGCGGTTTGTTTTCAGATCCATATTTCTCAATTGTTTGATGGGCCGCTTCCATCATTTTTCTTCCGCCAGAAGCATGAATGTTTAGCATCCAAATATCTAAATCGAGAGCTACTCGACATGCCTTTGCTACTGTGTTTGGAATATCATGATATTTAAGATCTAGAAATATCTCATAATCTAACTTTCTTAACTTTTCAATTAATTTTGGACCTTCAGCTGTAAAAAGTTCCTTACCAACTTTGATTCTACAATCCATTGGATTTACTTTTCGACAAAAGTCTAATGCCTGCTTTGCATTAGAATAATCAAGCGAAACAATTACTTTGCTTTTATTCACTAATCACTCCAAAAATAGGTCTAATTGATTCCCAATGCTTACACCCAGGACACTGCCAATGCAATATTTTCGCATCAAAACCACAATTATTACATTTATAAGTTGGTTTTTTCTCAATTAATTTACTCATTAGTTTCTTGATTATCTTTAGATAATCATGTGTTGAGCCCTCCGATTTATTTAATACATATTCAATTAACTTATCAATACCTAGCACTGATGGCTTATTTTCTAGTTTTTCGAAAATGAAATTAGCGGCTATATCTTCTCCCTTATACTCAGCAATAAGCTCAGCAAGAGCTATTATTATATTTGTATTTTTATGGGAATTAGATAACTTCTTCAAATAATCAATAAATGAATTGATATCTCCAAGAATCATATAACAATCAAACAACGGAGAAATGATCTCTGTTATGTAGTCACTGTCTTGTGATTCAAGTCTTTTATAGCATTTGATTGCAAGTTTTGTTTCACCTGAAAGTTGATATATTTTAGCCTGCAATATACTAGCTCTAGCACATTTTGAGTTTGAATCTATTGCATTTTGAATTTTTTCTTTCGCCTTTTTTACTTGCCCCTTCCCCAACTCATCGTCAGCGAGTTCGCAGAAAAATTGGGCAATTGTCGAGCTTAAACTTACCTTAGAAATAGTCTCATATTTTTTAGCAATTAGGATTGCATTTTCCCAATCCTTTTCTTGTTGATATATTTCTAGTAAATTAAAATGAGCTTCCTTCAGATAAAAACCAATATCTAATAACTCTAAAAATAGTTTTTCCGCTCTATCTAATAAACCAGAGCGCATATAATCCATTCCTAACTCAAGTAAGGCATGAGCTCTTTCGGTTTCACTTAGTGTAGTTCTAGCAATTAAATTTTGATGAATTCGTATTGCCCTATCAACCTCTCCACGTCGCCGAAATAAATTACCTAAAGCCAAATGTGTGTCGACAGTATCATTATCAACTTCAACCATTTTTATGAATACTTCAATCGCTTTATCTGGCTGTTCATTTAGAACAAAATTAAGTCCTTTAAAATACTCAAGAGAGATATTTTTAGATACCTTACTTTTTATTTTAGAGCTATTTCCAATATACCATCCAATTAGAAATGCAACAGGAAGTAGCAACCAAAGAAACATTAATTCGTCTTGCATTTTTTTAATCTTATATTTTTAATTCATCTGAACCATTCAATAATTTTTCATGTCTCTCAAACTTTTTAATAAGTTTGTTATTATTTTTCTTTAGTCTAATAATTATAGGAAAAGTCACTAAAATACAAAGAGCAATACCAATGCATAAGGAAATTACAACCAATAAAGATAAGGGTAATTGAATTTCACTTATATAATAATTCAATAGAACCAATTGATGATTTTTTAGGTGAAAAGCTAGACCAAATATAAAAACTATGCTGAAAAATAATAACTTGAGTATAAAAGTCATAATTATTTCTCCCTGGATTTATATAATATAAATAAGAGAATTTTATTGACTAAGATAGACAGTATATTGGCAAGTAACAAGTACTAATATTTGGTTAGATCTTCTATAAAAAAACAGTAAATCTAGAATACCTGTTAATTTGTAATTGGATTAAACCTATTATTTACTCTTTCGCGTAGTTCTTTTCCTGGTTTGAAATGTGGCACATATTTGGCTGGGAGTGAGACTGGTTCACCTGATTTTGGATTTCGACCCGATCTAGCTGGACGATAATGAAGAGAGAAGCTACCAAATCCTCGAATCTCAATACGCTCACCATTCGAAAGTGAGGATGACATATACTCAAGTATCGTTTTGACTGCTAATTCAATGTCCTTATACGCTAATTGCGATTGCTTTCGAGATAGGACCTCAATTAGTTCCGACTTTGTCATATCTTAATCCCGTTTTAATATTTTTATTTCGTCTGCAAACTATTGTTATTAAAGCTATTTACTGACTGATGATAACAATTCAAAAAATGATAGGCAATCCGTTATTTTATATTTTTTCTATTTTTCCAACTGTTCCTTTAAAATATCGCCTAGCTTGGAGCTTTCCTTTGTTTTTGGTGCATATTCATCTACCGTTGATTGCTCCTCATCCGACTCTTTTTCCTTAATTGACAAATTAATCAAACGTTTTCTACGATCTATATGAATAATCTTCACTGCGATTTCATCTCCATCCTTGAGAACAGTTCTTGCATCCGATACTTCATTTTCTATTGAAATTTCACTCACTTTTAAAGTGCCTTCAACTTCATCTGTTAAACTAATAACTACTAATTCCTGATCAACTTTTTTTACTATGCCATTTACGAGTGACCCCTTTTGATTAGCAGTCACAAAACTTGAAAACGGGTCATCCTCTAATTGTTTAATGCCGAGCGAGATTCTCTCTCTATCTGAATCAACGCCTAAAACTACCGTTTTAATTTCATCTCCCTTACTGAAATTACGTGCTGAAGCTTCCATATCATCATTCCATGAGACATCTGACATATGAACTAACCCATCTATTCCACCATCAAGACCAATAAAAATACCGAAATCAGTTATAGACTTAATCGTTCCTGTAACATGATCCCCTTTATTGTGATTGGATGCGAATTTCTCCCACGGATTTTCCTCACATTGTTTTATACCTAAAGAGATACGACGTCGTTCTTGATCTATATCTAATATTTTTACATTAACTTCTTGTCCTATATGTACAAGTTTTGATGGGTGAACATTTTTATTAGTCCAATCCATCTCTGATACATGAACTAATCCTTCGACACCTTCCTCAAGTTCAACAAAACACCCATAGTCAGCAAGACTTGTTACTTTACCACTTAAATTTTCACCCTCTGGATAACGTTTTGTCAAATTCAACCATGGGTCATCGCCCATTTGTTTTAACCCGAGTGAAACTCTTTTCTTTTCTGAATCAAACTTGAGAACTTTAACTTCAATTTCATCCCCAATACCGACTATTTCGCTAGGATTCTTAACACGCTTCCATGCCATATCTGTGATATGAAGAAGACCATCTATTCCTCCGAGATCAATAAATGCACCATAATCAGTTAAATTCTTAACTATACCTTTTACTAATGCACCTTCTTTTAAAGTTTCAATAACTTCATCTATATCGATGTTTGTCTCTGTTTCGACGACAGCACGTCTTGACACAACAATATTATTTCTGCGTTGATCAACTTTTATAACTTTAAAATCAATTGGCTTACCCTCTAAAAATGTTGTGTCGCGCACGGGTCTAACATCAACTAAAGATCCTGGTAAAAATGCACGTACTTTTCCTACTTCTACAGTAAAGCCGCCTTTTACTCTGTCAGTTATAATTCCAGTGACTGTTTTATTTTCTTCGTGCGCTTTTTCTAATTCTTCCCATGCTATTTTTCTTTTTGCTTTTTCGCGTGATAAACGGGTTACTCCGTAACCATCCTCAATAGAATCGAGTGAAACATCGATATCATCTCCGATAGTAATTTCAAGCTCACCACTCTCATCATAAAATTGATCGATTGGAATTATTCCTTCGGATTTGAGACCAGCATTAACAATTACTGTATCTGATTTTATATCTAATACTTTTGCGCTAATAATACTTCCGGGACGCATTTTATTTTCAATCTGACTTTGTTCAAATAGTTCGGCGAAACTTTCACTCATGAATGGATAGTCCTGAAGTCTGCTTGATTTATCAGCATGACTATTTATTTTAGTTAATCTTAAGCTGACTATTTAACTGCATAGTCAACCACCTTTATTTTGTAAATTAGTAAACCTACTAAAAACTAATTTCTTAATCTCCTCTTCAACAGCTTTAATATCTAACAAACTAGTATCAATAATAAATGCATCTTTTGCTGGCTTTAGAGGTGAAATATTTCTTGTGCTGTCTCTCTCATCCCTCTCAGCAATTTCTGCGTGAAGGCGGCGGAGATTAACACTAAAACCTGCATCCTTCAACTGTTTGAACCGTCTTTTGGCCCTAACTTCAATACTCGCAGTCAAGTATATCTTTAGTTGTGCGCCTGGAAATACAACAGTACCCATATCTCGACCATCAGCAATCAAACCTGGCTTTTTTAGAAATCCTCTTTGTAAAACGAGCAAAGCTTTGCGTATAGATGCTTTAGGAGCTATAAGCGACGCTGCTTTTCCACAAGTCTCTGTGCGAATTTTGTTTGTAACATTTTTCCCATCGAGAAATACATCAACCACGCTCTCTGGGTTTAATAATTTAAATTCTATATTCAATCTCTTGACTAATTTTACTAATTCAACCTCATTTTCATAATTTACACCAAGAGTTTCTGCAGCATAAGCCAAAACACGATAAAGAGCGCCGCTATCAAGAAAATGCCAATTTAGTAATTTAGTTAAATAACTACATACCGTTCCTTTTCCAGTTCCACTTGGTCCATCTATAGTTATGATATTAACATCAGACATAATCTATATTGATACCTACTTCTTTTGCGGTCATAACAAAATTAGGAAACGATGTTGAAACATTCTTGCAATTATTAATAATTATTGGTTCTCTAGCAACAATACCAGCTATGGAAAAAGCCATCGCAATGCGGTGATCATTACTACTATCGACTATCCCCCCACTAAACTGCCCACCTTCAACTATCATGCCATCGTCTAATAATTCTGTTTTGATTCCTAAACCAGAAAAACCATCTGCCATAGATTGTATTCGATCACTTTCTTTAATGCGTAATTCAAATGCACCTGATAATTTTGTTTTTCCTTTTGCACAGGCTGCAGCAATCAAAATTATTGGAAATTCATCTATCGCTGCAGGAACTAAATCTTCAGGTATATCAATACCTACTAATTTACTAGTTTTAGCATAAATTGTGGCAACCGGTTCGCCAGAAATCAATCTTTCATCTTTTATCTCTATATTGGCACCCATTAATTTTAGAATTTTTAACATTGCGGTACGTGTGGGATTCACTCCAATATTTTCTAAAACAATATTTGAGTTTGGAGTTATAACTGCACCTACAATAAAATAAGCAGCAGAAGAAAAGTCCCCTGGAACATCAATCTCACAACCAATAAGTCTGTTTGCTTGTTTAATATAAATTTGATTATCTTTTTTTATAACAGGATGTAAAAAATTTTTCAGCATTCGTTCTGTATGATCACGAGTTTCTATTTTTTCATAAATTTCAGTCGTACCATTTGCATAGAGTCCGGCTAACAATAAACATGATTTTAATTGAGCACTAGCAATTGGTAATTTATATTTAATACTTTTTATTTTTTGATTACCTATAATATTAATCGGTAACGTTCCTGAATTTGTACAAGTAATTTTTGCATTCATTTCCTGTAATGGCTTTATCACTCGAAGCATTGGCCTCTTCATCAAAGATTCGTCGCCGATTAAGTGAGAATCAAAATCCTGAGCGGACAGTAAACCAGCAAGTAATCTGACAGATGTACCAGAATTACCAAAATCAAATATTGGATCATCGGCATATAATCCATGAAGTCCAACTCCTTTGACTTTAATAAAATTTTCATTATTTTTAATATCAACTCCCATTTTTTTAAATACATCAATTGTTGCTAATGTGTCATCGCCTTGTAAAAAATTATTAATTTTTGAATCGCCATCTGCGATAGCTGACAAAATTATAGCTCGATGTGATATTGATTTATCGCCAGGAATTACTGCTTTCCCTGATATTGAAGGAGATGGATGAACACGAAAATTAACACTATCTTTTAACATTATATTAAATTTATCGGGAGATTATATTTTATCATTTTCTTCTTTATTAAATTTATCTCTTGCTTCTTTTGCGCGTCTAAATATTTTTAAAAGCTCATTACTATTAGATTTATTAATCGCTACCTTTAATTGATCAATATGTTCTGAAAATATATTTAATGTTTGAACTAATGCATCACGATTTGAAAAACAAATATCATGCCACATTTCAGGATTACTGGATGCAATTCGAGTAAAATCAGCAAAACCACCAGCCGCATATTTAAAAATTTCATCTCTCTCTTGCATTCCAGCTAAGCAATCGACTAAAGCATAAGCGAGCATATGTGGCAAATGACTTGTTGCAGCTAGCACTTCATCGTGATACTGAACATCTAAGTCAATAACCTCTGCGCCTACTGATTCCCACATTTCGGAAATAAGTTTATATGCATCTAGCGATGTCTCTTTTAAAGGCGTGAGAATGACACGATGGTTAACAAATAAATCTTCGAATGAATATTCTACTCCATTTTTTTCAGTTCCGGCTATTGGATGTCCAGGTACGAAATTACAAAATTTATTGGCTAGAGACTCTCTAGCGGCATTAACGATACCTCCTTTAACACTACCTACATCAGTTATAATGGTCTTAGTTGATACGCTGTCTGCAATATTCGGCAATATTTTTTCGGATACAGACAGAGGCGTCCCGATAACAACAACATCAGCGCCTTTTACTGCTTGTGAAATATTTTTTGAATAATCATCAATAACGCCTAATTTAAGGGCTCTTTTCATTGTATCCTCAGAACGATTACAGCCAGTTACATGCTCAACAAGCTTCGCTTTTTTTAACGCACGCGCAAGCGAACCGCCAATAAGGCCCACTCCAATTATTGATAAATGTCTAATAAGCATTACTTTCTACTTCGCTATTATTTTATCTAATTCGTTAATAAACTTTTCATTTTCGTGCTCCAATCCAATACTAATCCGTAAATGATTTGGCATACCATAATCACTAATAGGCCTAACAATAACACCAGCTTTAAGCAAATTTTGATAAATTTCTAATGATGGTTGTTTAAAATCTACACATATAAAATTAGCTTTTGAGGGAATGTATTCCAACCCCATATTGTCAAAAGCTTGGATTAATTTATTCATTTCATCGCTGTTTAATTCAATACTTTTTCTTATATATTGCGTATCTTGTAATGCAACTTCAGCAGCAATTAAGGCAAGTGAATTATTATTGAATGGCTGTCTTACTCTATTTAAAAGATTCGCTATATCCGGATGAGATAATGAATATCCAATTCTTAGTGCTGCCAAACCATATGCTTTTGAAAAGGTTCGAGTAACGATCAAATTATCAAAATCATTTACCCATTGACTACAATCTGGATACTTCTCTTCAGTTTTAGCATACTCAAAATATGCTTCATCAACTAAAACAATTATATTATCCGGAATTTTTTCAAGTAAATTTCTAAGATTATTACTATCAACCCAAGTGCCAGTTGGATTGTTTGGGTTCGCAATAAATATGAGTCTTGTTTTATTATTAACAGAACTTAGCATTGCATCTAAATCATGCCCCCAACCATTTGCTGGAATTACCCCATGCTTAGCACCCACAGCTTGTGTGACTAGTGGATATACTGCAAAAGAATGTTGGGAATAAATTACTTCGTGATTAGTTGTAACAAAAGCACGTGTTACCATCTCTAGAATATCATTGGAACCATTGCCTAATGTAATATTTTCAACTTTAAGATTATGTTTTTTAGCTAATCTTTTCTTTAGGTTAAAACCGTCTCCATCTGGATAACGAGACAAATCTTTTGTTGCGCTAATTGCATCTAGAACAATCTGACTAGGTCCTAGTGGATTTTCATTAGATGCAAGCTTTACGACTTCATCTAAATTCATCTCTCTTTGTAATTGCTCAATTGATTTTCCAGGACGATATGGGGTAAGCCCCGAAACACCAGATGTAGCTAACGAAAACAAATCACAGGACATGATAAACCCTATAACACAGCTCTTGGATATGAGCCCAATAATCTAACCATTGCTGCGTGCTCTTCTAGTTCGCTAAGCGCCTTCTTAACTGAATCATCATCAGCATGCCCCTCGATATCAACAAAAAAAACATAATCCCACATTTCGCGTCTAGATGGCCTAGATTCAATGCGTGTCATACTTACGCTATTTTTAGCAAAGCATCCAAGCATTTTGTGTAATGCGCCAGGCCTATTAGCAGCAGAAAAAATTAAAGAAGTTTTATCATTCCCAGATTTTGGGCATGGTGCTTTACCAATCACTAAGAAACGTGTTGTATTATCAGATTCGTCTTCTATGTTAGTCGCGAGCTTTTTTAATTCGTACAACTTGCCTGCCGAATCACTCGCAATAGCAGCTACATTACTTTTAGTACTGCTAATATTTGCAGCTTCTCCATTACTAGTAACGGATATACGCTCAGCCTTGGGTAAGTAAGTGTCCAACCAACCACGACATTGTGCTAAAGATTGTTGATGAGAATAAACTTTCTTTATTTCATCGATAGTTTCATTCTTGCTTAATAAATGGTGATGAATTCTTAATTCCACCTCACCGCAAACCATTAAGCTAGAGTGGTTCAGCATATCAAGTGTGTGATTAACAATACCTTCAATCGAGTTTTCAATTGGAACTACGCCATAATGCGAGGCATTTGATTCAACCTCTCTAAACACCTGATCGATAGTGCCAAACGCTGAAGTGTTAACCGAACTGCCAAAATGCTTTAATGCTGCGGTTTGTGTAAATGTTCCCTCTGGACCCAAATAAGCAATATCCAAAACTTGCTCTAAAGCTAAACATGCCGACATAATTTCTCTAAACAACCTAACCATCTCCTCTTCTGAAAGCGGGCCCTTATTATTTTCAATTATTTTTCGTAAGATCTGCGCTTCACGTTCAGGACGATAAAAATTATGAGGCTCTGAAGAATCAGTTTTAACCTTCGCAATTTCTTGAGCTATCTGTCCACGCTCACTTATAATCTCTAGTATATCTTTATCTAAAGAGTCAATTTTCTCTCGTAATTCTTCGAGTTTTTTTGCTTTACTCATAGTAAGCCTCAACTGTCACCATATTCGATAATACGTTCGATACCAACTAATTGTTCCAGTTCACTTAGATTTACCAATCTAACGCCCTGGGTATTACGGCCAAATATTGAAATATCTTTTACTGGTGTTCTAATTAACGTGCCTTGATCGCTTATAAGCATTATTTCATCATCATTTTCGACTGCAACTGCACTAACAACAGGGCCATTTCTTTTTGTAACTTGTATAGATATCACTCCAACGCCACCCCTTGATTTTTGTGGGAAATCTACAATTTTCGTCCGTTTACCATAGCCATTCTTGGTAGCGGTTAATATAGAAAATTGTTTTCCCTCTATAATGATTAATGAAATAGCTTTCTGAGACTTATTCAAACGAATACCACGCACACCCTTAGCGGTTCTCCCCATAGAGCGTACATGGGACTCAGGAAATCTAACAACTTTTCCAGCATCGCTAAATAACATAATGTCGTGCTTACCATCGGTAAGCTCAACGCCAATAAGTTTATTCCCATCGACTAATTCAATTGCTCTTATACCGCTAGGTCTTGGTCGTGAAAATTCAATCAGTGACGTTTTTTTAACAGTTCCATCTGCAGTTGCCATAAATACAAATTTGTCTTCAACATAATCTCTTATTGCTAATACTGCATTAATTTGTTCGCCTTCTTCTAAAGGTAATAAATTAATAATTGGTTTACCGCGTGCGGTGCGACTTGCTTGCGGTAATTCATATACTTTTAGCCAGTAAAGTTTACCTCTACTTGAAAAACATAGCAGTGTGTCGTGTGTGCTCGCAATAAATAACTTATCTATGAAATCCTCATCCTTAACTGAAGTTGCGGTCTTCCCTCTTCCGCCTCGACGTTGTGACTTATAAACACTAGTTTGCTGTGATTTTACGTAACCCGCATGAGACAATGTTACAACAACATCCTCTTCTGTTATCAAATCCTCCATACTTAAATCTTTTTGATTGCTTTCAATCTTTGTTCTACGTTCATCTCCATAGCGCTCTTGTACATCTTTTAATTCATCATGAATAACTTTCATTAATCTGTCTGGTCTAGACAAAATATCGAGCAGATCAATAATTCTTTCTAATAATTCTTTATATTCTTTAAGTATTTTATCTTTTTCAAGACCTGTTAATTTTTGTAAACGTAACTCTAAAATTGCTTGTGCCTGTTCAGGAGATAAATGATAGCCATCTTTATGAATACCAAATTCATCTCTTAGATTATCAGGTCTAGATATTTCTGAACCTGCATCTTCTGTCATCTCAACAACAATATCTGATTTCCAAACCACTTTAAGGAGTTCTGCTTTTGCCTCTGCTGGATTAATGGATTTTTTTATCAACTTAATAACAGGATCAATATTTGCTAGCGCGACTGCTAGTCCTTCTAATATATGTGCGCGTGTTCTTGCCTTACGTAATTCAAAGATAGTTCTTTTAGTAACAATTTCTCTGCGATGTTTAATAAAATGCTCGAGAAGTTGTTTCAAATTTAAATTTGCCTGAGGCTTACTATCAACTAATGCGACAGTGTTAACACTAAAAGCTGATTGCATTTGAGTCATTTTATACAAATTGTTTAAAATTACTTTTGCTACCTCCCCTCGGCGCAGTTCAACTACAACTCGCATCCCATCTCTATCTGATTCATCGCGAAGCTCGCGTATACCACTTACTTTCTTTTCTTTAACTAATTCGGCTATTTTTTCTAATAAGCGTGCTTTATTAACTTGATAAGGAAGTTCGCTTATAATAATTTTATCTCCAGAGTCGCTTTCTTCAATTTTACTTTTGGCACGAACTTCGATTCTACCGCGCCCAGTTTCATAAGCATCCTTGATTCCTGATGAGCCATTAATTATTCCTGCAGTTGGAAAATCAGGACCTGGAATATATTGCATTAAATCTTTTATACTGATTTCTGGTGATTTGATTAATGCGAGACACCCATTAATAACTTCCGTTAAGTTGTGTGGGGGAATATTTGTTGCCATACCAACAGCGATACCACTTGAACCATTGATAAGTAAATTGGGTA
>MDTG01122802.1_pt1 | contig 11515 bp, 10 predicted proteins | sample 811421 | NCBI WGS metagenome assembly MDTG01 (sample SAMN05326645, study PRJNA326480) | marine metagenome | isolation source: seawater | place: Pacific Ocean: South East | collected 2011
CTGGTTGGGCGGTGAACCGCAAGATTTTGCCAGTGGTACGCTGGAACTGGCGGACCTTATCGTCGGCGATGGCATGAATGGCGAAGTCAAGCTTAAGGTCAAAGGTGGCGAGCCGATCAAATGCTTTGTCACTCATTCGATCAATGCGCCCGGCACCGGTCCGATCCGAAGCCAGGCTGTCGTATTCCCCGATCCGATGCCAGCCCATGAATGGGAACATGCCCTTGCCGAAACCGAACGTCGGGTGCGCTGGTTCTTTGATGACAGCCCGCTTTCGATTGTTCTGGCCGATATGTCCGGTACCGTCACCGACGCGAACCGTGCCTTTATCGAAACGGCAGGGCAACGTCATGAACGGGTGATCGGTCGATCCATTCTTGAACTGATCGTTCCCGAGGATCGTGACGAGGTCGCGCGCTATCTGTCCAAGGCTGTCATGGGTATGGGCAAGGGCGGTCAGATCGAAGCACGTCTGCAGGGTTCGCGTGGGGTGGCCGCACAGATTTACCTGCAGCGTGTGGCCGGACGCTCGGGCGAAGCCGGTGCGCTTCTGCTGAACTTCCTTGATACGACCGAACAAAAGAACCTTGAGGAACAATTTGCCCAGTCGCAGAAAATGCAGGCCGTCGGCCAGCTTGCGGGTGGGGTTGCGCATGATTTCAATAATCTGCTGACTGCGATGATCGGTTTCTGCGATCTGTTGCTGTCACGGCACGGGCCGGGTGACCCCAGCTTCGCCGACATCATGCAGATCAAACAGAACGCCAATCGTGCTGCCAATCTCGTCCGGCAGCTTTTGGCGTTTTCGCGCCGTCAGACATTGCAGCCGAAAATCATCAATATTACCGATGCGCTGGCAGAAATGTCGAACCTGCTGCGCCGCCTGATCGGGGAAAAGATTGATCTGAAGGTCAGTCACGGGCGCGATATAGGGTTGGTAAAGGTTGACCCGGGGCAGCTCGATCAGGTGATTATCAACCTTGTTGTCAATGCGCGCGATGCCATGGCGGCCAATGGCGGGACATTGACGGTTCAGACCGGTACCGAGATTGTCGACGAGGCGCGTAATACCGGCACCGAACTGATCCCGCCGGGGGATTACATCCGGATCGAGGTTTCCGATACTGGTATAGGTATTCCCAAGGATAACCTGACGCGTATTTTCGAACCCTTCTTCTCGACCAAACAGCGCGGCGAAGGAACGGGGCTTGGTCTTTCGACCGTTTACGGGATCGTCAAACAGACCGGTGGTTTCGTGGCCGTTCAGTCGGAACCCGGTGTTGGCACGACCTTTACGATCTATCTGCCGCGCTACGAAGCAACCGAGGAAGAACTGGCCGAAACCCGTGCGGTGGCCGAAGAAGCCCCGTCACGCGATCTGACCGGCACCGGTGCGATCCTTCTGGTCGAGGACGAGGATGCCGTGCGGACATTCGGCGCTCGTGCACTTCGCGGCAAGGGTTATGACGTGCTTGAAGCCAATAATGGCGATAACGCGCTTGAGGTTCTGGCCAAAACCGACAAGACCATCGATCTGGTCATTTCCGATGTGGTGATGCCGGGGATCGATGGCCCGACATTGATCCGGATGCTGCGCGAAAAGCGTCCGGATTTGCGGGTCATCTTTATTTCGGGCTATGCCGAAGATACCTATCGTGACGAACTTGACGAAGAAAACGGTGTTCACTTCCTACCCAAACCCTTTTCGCTCAAGGATCTTGCGACCAAGGTCAAGGAAGTCCTGTAATCGATATTCCGTTGGCTTGTTTACACAGTCTGTTGGTATCAGAAGTGAACAGCTGAGTATTCCTCGGCGACCATATCGGTGAACAGGCGTACTTTTGATGACAGATGCCGGGTCGGCGGATAGATGACCTGCAGGCAAAGCTTCGGCAGTTCGTAATCCTCAAGCAGCTTGACCAATCTTTTGTATTTGAAAGCATCGCGAAGGGCATATTCCGGAAGCACGGATATGCCCAGGCCGTTTTCGACCCAGACCATCAATGCTTCCATATTGTTGGTCTTCATCGCAGATTCTGCTTTGATTTCGACCCGGCCATTGGCTGTCTGATATACCCAGTTCCGCATGCGATTGCGGTTTGCGTAGACAATCAGCTTGTGATTGCGCAGATCGGCCGGGGTTTGTGGCATTCCGTATTTCCGAACATACATCGGCGCCGCACAGGTGACATATTTCAGCGTTGCGATGCGATGATCAACCAGATTGGTTTCTTCATCCGGGCGGGCGATTCGCACGATCAGGTCATAGCCTTCCGATACCGGGTCGACCAGTCGGGTTTCCAAATCCATTGAAACCGTCATATCCGGATAGACTTTTACAAAATTCGCCACGGTTTGGGCGAAGTTGATACCCTGAAAGGGCAGGGGCGCACTAATGCGCAAATGTCCTGACGGTGTCGAAGATGTTGTCGTAACGGCAAGGTCAATCTCGTCAAGATCGTCAAGCACCTGCCGGGCACGTTCATAATAAACCTGACCCGTGCTGGTGGTTGCGACACTTCGTGTCGATCGCTGAAGAAGCTGTGTATTCAACCTTTCTTCAAGACCCATGACCAATCGGCTTACCGTAGACCGGGGCAGGCGTGATGCCCGTGCCGCTGCGGTAAAGCCGGAATTCTCAACCACTGCGACAAAAGCGCGCAGTTCAGCAAAACGATCCATCGTTAATTTGTCTCAAATTTGGGATAATTTGTCTCAAAATAACAGAATTGTTCCATTTTTAAAAGATGTCATTATCTCCTCATCACCCGAGCACAGATGAAAACGGGTGGGGATCAACAGGCAAGACTTACGTCATTAACAGGAGAATTATCATGTCAAAGCTCGAACTTCTTACTCCGAAAAATTCGCAGATCATCTTCATCGATCACCAGCCGCAAATGGCATTCGGCGTTCAGTCGATTGACCGCCAGGTTCTGAAAAACAACACCGTTGGTCTGGCGAAGGCTGCCAAGATTTTCAACATCCCGACCACGATCACGACCGTCGAAACAGAGAGCTTTTCGGGCCATACCTATCCGGAACTTCTGGCAGTATTTCCTGAAAATCCGCTTCTTGAACGTACCTCAATGAATTCCTGGGACGATCAGAAAGTACGCGATGCGCTGGCTGCAAACGGCCGCAAAAAAGTGATCGTTTCCGGCCTGTGGACCGAAGTCTGTAACAACTCCTTCGCGTTCTGTGCAATGCTTGAAGGCGGTTATGAAATCTATATGGTCGCCGATGCATCCGGCGGTACGTCGGTCGATGCGCATAATTATGCGATGGATCGTATGGTGCAGGCCGGTGTCGTACCGGTCACCTGGCAGCAGGTTCTGCTGGAATGGCAGCGCGACTGGGCACACCGTGAAACCTACAACGATGTAATGGCACTCGTGAAAGAACATTCCGGCGCATATGGCATGGGCGTCGATTATGCCTACACCATGGTTCACAAGGCACCGGAACGTGTCGAACACGGTCCGCGCCTCGCACCGCAGGCTGCTTCCTGATGTGAGGGCACGACGGAAAGGGGATCTCCGTCGTGCCTTTTCTTTTTGGCAGTGGACCGGTCAATCGCTTGTCTCAGGCTGCCTTTTTTGCAGGGATCAAATCAATGAAACGCCGGACTTTCGTGAAAGGTGTTGCCGCCACGGCCGCCTTGTCGACTTTGCCGATTACAGGGATCAGGAGCCAGCAAATGAAAGACACCGCCGACACCATCATTTACAACGCCAAGGTCACGACACTCGACCCAAAGACTCCGGAAGCAGAAGCCATCGCGATTGCCGATGGCAAGGTTCTTGCGGTCGGTGACGAAGCCGGGATACGCAAACTGGCCGATCGCAAAACCAAAATGATCAATGGCGGCGGCCGTCGCATCATTCCGGGGCTGAATGACAGCCATACCCACCTTATTCGCGGTGGTCTTAACTTCAACATGGAATTGCGCTGGGAAAACGTGCCGTCCGTTGCCGACGCGCTACGCATGCTTAAAACGCAGGCGGCTGTCACGCCAGCCCCGCAATGGGTGCGTGTTGTTGGCGGCTGGTCGGAATTCCAGTTTGCCGAACGCCGGATGCCAACCCTTGATGAAATCAATGCTGCCGCACCAGATACGCCGGTTTTCATCCTGCACCTTTATGGGCGTGCTTTATTGAACCAGGCCGCAATCAAGGTTCTTGGTTTTGATAAAAACACACCAAACCCGCCCGGTGGTGTCATTGAAAAGGATGCCAAGGGTAATCCGACCGGTTTGCTGCTGGCGAAACCATCTGCCTTGATTCTGTATTCTACGCTGGCCAAGGGTCCCAAGCTTCCGATTGAGGATCAGATCAATTCCACCCGTCACTATATGCGCGAAATGAACCGTCTTGGCATCACCAGCGTCATTGATGCGGGCGGCGGCGGGCAGAATTATCCCGAAGATTACGATGTCATTCAGCGTTTGCATGATGATGGACAAATGACTGTGCGCATCGCCTATAACCTGTTTGCGCAAAACGCTGGAAACGAGCTTAGCGATTATGAACGCTGGGTCGGAATGACCGAACCGGGTGCTGGCGATGATATGTTGCGGATGAACGGCGCCGGTGAAAACCTTGCATGGTCGGCAGCAGATTTTGAAAACTTCCTTGAACCGCGCCCCGATCTGGCACCGGTCATGGAAAGCGAACTCGAACCCATCGTCGAATTGCTGGCTGAACGCGAATGGCCGTTCCGCATTCATGCGACCTATGACGAAACCATCGACCGTTTCCTCGGTGTTTTCGAACGGGTGAATGGCAAACAGCCGTTCAAGACGCGGTTTATCATTGATCATGCTGAGACCGTTTCCGAACGCAATATCGAACGGATCAAGGCACTGGGCGGCGGGATCGCGATCCAGCATCGCATGGCATTCCAGGGCGAATATTTTGTCGACCGTTACGGCAAGGATGCCGCCATGGCGACCCCACCTGTTTCCAAAATGCTGGAATATGGTCTTCCGGTCGGGGCGGGAACGGATGCGACCCGCGTTGCATCCTATGACCCGTGGGTCGGTCTTTACTGGCTTACTACCGGCAAGACGGTTGGCGGTATGTCGCTTTACGACAATGACAACGTTCTTGATCGTGAAACTGCGCTCATGCTGTGGACAAAAGGGTCGGCATGGTTCTCGGGCGAGGCGGATGTCAAAGGGTCGCTGGCACCTGGACAATATGCCGATCTGGCCATCCTTTCCGCTGACTATCTAAGCGTCCCGCCCGAAGAAATTCGTCGGATCAACTCGGTCATGACCATGGTTGGCGGAAAAGTGGTTTACGGCGAAGGAGGTTATCAGTCCCTGTCGCCGGAAATCCCGCCAGCATCTCCTTCCTGGAGCCCGGTTTTGCATCAACAAAGCCCCGGACAGCGCTCGGAATCCCATGCTCATCACGCGGAGCGCGCATGCCATGACGCATGTAATCATGGTTGCGGTGTCCACGGACATGATCACGGGATTGCCTGGAATAATCCTGTGCCGGTTGCGGATGCGAAATCGTTCTGGGGCGCGCTGGGTTGCTCCTGCTTTGCAGTCTAGCGCCGTTATGGGCCGGGCGGGTCACGTTTACCCGCCCGGTTCACTGAAAGACAAACAGGCAGGGCTTCGATGGGCCGGATGCCGCAACGGATTGAAAAACCATGAAAATCGTATTTGGACTTTTGCTGGCGATCCTGATTGGCATCGGTTGCCGGGTGATCGATATCCCGGTTCCTGCCCCGCCTGCCATGACAGGTGCGCTTCTGGTACTTGCCATGACGATTGGCTATCTGGCGGTGGATCGCTGGTTCCCGCATCGTCGCTGCGACAATCGTAAAAATTGCGCTGGTCCGATTGGACACGTGCCCAAGGCTGGAGAGTAGGACCATGTGGCAACTTCTGACCGGGATTGGACTGGGACTTGCGCTTGGTGGCGGATGTCGCTGGCTTGATTTGCCTTTGCCGGCTCCTCCGAAAATTGTCGGTGCACTTTTGGTGGTAGCGATGACGGCTGGGTTTGTGATTACCGATCACATCCTGACCGTGCAATAGGGGAAGCTTAAGATGAATACGCAAAAATCAGAAAACACCCCCGGAGCCGCAGCGGGCCCGTGGTCGCCTTTCCGCCATCGTGCTTTTGCCTTCCTCTGGATCGCAACCGTTGTTTCAAATATCGGAACATGGATGCATGACGTTGGTGCGGGTTGGTTGATGACGGAGCTTTCACCATCCCCCTTCGTCGTCGCACTGGTACAGGCGGCAACCACCTTGCCGGTGTTTCTGTTCGCGATATTTGCCGGTGCTCTGGCCGATCTGATGGATCGTCGCAAGTTGCTGCTTGCGGTCAACCTCGTGATGGCAGGATTGGCGGCGGCTTTGTCATCACTTGTTTATCTGCAACTGGTAACGCCGTCGATCCTGATTGCCTTTACCTTCATGATGGGAACCTGCGCGGCACTTATGGCACCTGCCTGGCAGGCAATTGTCCCGTCGCTGGTTGATAAATCGCGTTTGGCACCTGCTATCGCGCTGAATTCGATGGGGATCAATGTCAGTCGTGCAATCGGTCCGGCATTGGCCGGCTTCCTGATTGTGTCTGCCGGGCTGGTTGCACCTTTTGCACTTAACGCGATCAGCTTTGTCGGCATTCTGGTTGTGTTGTTCTTCTGGAAACCGGCAAAGCCCGAACAGATTATGCCGCGTGAAAAGGTTTTCGGGGCGATGCGCGCGGGGCTTCGTTATGTATTTAACAGCCCGCCGGTGATTGCGACGCTGGTGCGCGCGGTGGCGTTCTTTGTCTTTGCAAGTGCCTATTGGGCGATGCTGCCGCTGATTGCGCGTGAAGTGTTGTCAGGCGGCCCGCAGCTTTATGGCATCCTGCTTGCCAGTGTCGGTGCCGGGGCGGTTATCGGGGCCGTTGTTTTACCCCGGATCAAGGCGCGTCTGGGGGCTGATAAAACCGTCATGGCCGGAACGGTTGGCACGGCGTCGGTTCTTGTTGCCTTTGCCCTGATCCAGCAGCCGGTTGTTGCGGTGATCGCATCCTTTATTGCCGGGGCATCGTGGATTGCCGTTCTGTCATCTTTCAATGTTTCCGCACAGACGGCATTGCCTGATTGGGTTCGGGCGCGTGGTTTGTCCGTCTTTCTGACGCTGTTTTTCGGTGCGATGTCGGGTGGCAGTATCCTTTGGGGCTGGGTTGCAGATCAGTTTTCGATTGAAGCGGCGCTATTATGTGCGGCAGCCGGGGCGATTGTTCTGATGTTTGCCACCATGCGGTTTGCCCTTAACCAGGGGGCGGACCTTGATCTTGCACCATCGATGCATTGGCCCGAACCGATAATCGGTGAGGATGTCGAACATGATCGCGGCCCTGTCATGATCCGGATTTCCTATCGCATTGCCGATACGGACCGCGAGACTTTTGGTGATCTGATGAAAGCCATGCGCAAGGCGCGCCAGCGTCATGGTGCCTATCATTGGAACCTGTATCAGGACAGCAAGCAGCCTGATCTGTTTACCGAGGTCTGGTCTGAAGGCTCATGGATAGAACATCTGCGCCATCACAAACGGGTAACCGGCACCGATCGCGTCCTTCAGGAACAGGTCAACAAACTGCATCAGGGAGAAGACAAGCCGCTGGTCGAACATCTGATCGCCGCACTGTGAAACCAATGCGATTTGTGCTTGTTTTCGAAATCTTGAATTCCCCCATGCCCCGAATTTGAAGTAAGTATCATGATAACAGGCCGGGCCCTTATGTTGGGTGCCCGGTCTGTTTGATTTGGACGCCGTTGGCGTCCCGGGGTGCTTTGGGAAAGAGGTGATGACGTTTTGCGGAAAGTTCAGGTCAGGTGCATCCGGCCTGACCATTTTGGTTTTGATTTCGATCCTGAGCCATTTGACATTAGCCGGCGCCACTGAAAAGTGCCTGATTATTGCCATGCCCGAAGTCCGGATGACCGGGGATGGGATCGAACCCTATCGCGATGCCATGCAAAAGGCGGGTGTATGCGTCAAACCGATACGCATGCCGCTCGCACGGGTTGGACAAGCTTTGTCGCATGGTGAAATTGATGGTGCGTTCGCCGAACTTGAAGGATTTCAACAACGCGTTGACCGCCCGATCATAAGGGGAAATGTCCGCGTTGGACTGGTTGACGGAATGCTGGTGGTGCGGTCCGGAAAGACATCGGGGATAAGCGATCTGACAGATGAGAGTGTTGGTGTCTGGCTTGGTTCCGACTGGTCTGATGTACTATTGGCTGGCCATCCCAAGGTCGTGCGTGTTCCGCGCGGGCCCGAAATGATGCAGAAGATGCTGCGGTACGGGCGATTGGACGCAATGCTGCTGGATAGCTATTCGTTGTCGGTCACTGGTGGCACCCCGGACGGATTCCAGGCAATTCCCGTTACGAGCCTTTCGGTCTACAGCTGGCTTGCCGTCGACCATGCCGATTTGCTTCCTGCCTTTGATGAAGGCACGTCATTGTTTTTGAAAATGATTATTGAGTGGCGCCAAAAGTAGGGGGACTTGCCCGGTGTTATCTGCGGCCTATCCCGAAAGATAAAATATCGACATGCCATAAAGGCACAGGATTGAAACGCTTTCCCAACCGATATTGGCAAGTCCCCTGCGTTCGCGGTTGAGCATCCCCAACAGAAGGATGCCTGTCATCAGGATGACAAGGGCGATGGTAAACAGGTGCTGCGGACTGAATGCGGCGTAAATCGATCCATTGCGATAGGCGAAGTCCGATGCGGCCAGAAACAGAACATCAAACGCATTGCCGCCGATAATATCCCCAACTGCCAGATTGACCGCTCCCATGCGGACAGCTGCTATTGCCGAAACAAGTTCGGGCAGCGATGTCGCAATCGCGGTCAGGAAGGTGCCAACTGCTGTCTCGCTAATGCCGGTTTTCTCGACGATGGCCAGTCCGCTTTCGCCAATAGTGTAACCGGCGACGGCTGTTATTGCGGCAAAGGCCAGAAACTCTGCCCACAGACGAAGCGTGCTTTCGGGATGGTAATCTGCGTCGTCTTCTTTGGCATCCTCGTCGGTCAGGTCGGTTTTGCGCGGTCGCCACATTGGCTGATGCCTGATTTCGGCGAGCAGTGACAGGCCAAAGCCATACAGAATGAACAACAGGATCGATACCGGATGGATATGAAATATTGTCCAGTCTGGACCAGCATAGGCCAGAAGCGGTAGGGCAAGCATGCTGACCAGCAGGGTCGCCTGCGCCAAGCCCGTTGCGCTGGCCGCAGCATGTTCCAGGTTACCCTTGCGATACAGAAAATCGGCAATTGCCAAGAAGGTCGTTTGGGCAGCAATGCCGCCCAGCGCATTACCGATGGCAAGATCGGTGTGTCCTTGCCACGCCGTCGTTACCGAAAGCACACTTCCGGGCAAACTGGTCGACATGCCGACAAAAACCGCACCGGCTATGATTTGCCCCATGCCGGTACGCTCGGCCAGCTTGACGGCAATCGTTGCCAACCGAGTTCCGGCGAAGCCGATCATCACTGCACAGATTGAAAACAGTCCGATAATGGACCAAAGCGGAAGGGTTGCAATTGCAGGCAGCATCGAAACGTCTTTTGTTCGGATCTGGCCGCATTTGCACCGGGGCGGCTTTACCTGCCCTTTATGACGCGTCGGGCGCCGTCATGTTCCCTGATTGTGTAAAAGTTAAAACACTTCCCCTTCCGGACGTGCCAGCGGCTTGTTTTCGTTGTGTTCAATCGCTTCTTCACGGGCGCGATGCGTGATATCAATCGGCTCGCCGTTGCGGTTATCGGGGCGGACACGGCCAAAGAAATCGGAAAGTTCCTTTGCGACGGTTTCCGGACCTGTCACCTGACGCAGCGTGAAGCTGTGACCTAGCCGGTCGGTAATATGCAGATCACCATAATCAAAGATATTGCCGATTACACTTTTGCTGATCTGGGTGCTTTTGATGGACTCAAACCCGCGATCATCCTGATCTTTTCGCAGAACGCCGCTGCGTGTTACGATCCGGTTATTGGTGATGACACGTTCAAAGAAAAACAGATCGCGAATGGCCGTAAGCGGCAAGAGAATGCTATCGCGTGCAGCGCGCGTTGAAACGCCAAGGGCACGTTTCAAAAGTTTCCAGACAATCGAAATCAGCGCAATGATCACCCCGAACAGGGCAATTGAAAACACGAATTCATATTCTTCCCAAACGCGATCCAGCGCGGCAAAGGCTTCAGGTCCGGTCAGAAGGGCGCGTGCCTGCGGCATCAGGAAATCGTAAATTGCCCGCCAGTGATAGGATGCGTAAATCAGAATCGCAATCCAGATGATCTTGATGAGACCGGGGACAAGGATCGAAACCGGCGAAATCGGCAAATCCATGATGACCACCTCGCCGTCATGCAGATGGCGGCGGATGCCCTTGAAGGGTTTGCTTTCCGCATTGGTGTCGTTTTTCCTGCTCATGCAGTCTGTCCTGTTTTATGCAATCGGTCCAACATAGGCCGCGATCCGAAATTGGCAAGATACAGACGGATTTACCCGGTCAAAAGGCACCGTCTGTTGCAAAATATTCGGCCCAAAACGTATCGCGTGCAGCAAAACCGGGCGATTTTGCCGGGCGTGTGCTGTCATGGGTCAGTCTGGCAAATGTGATGGTTTGCTCGCCGCGGGTTGCCCAACCCACAAACCAGCCCCACGGTTGCCCCTTGATCGTGCGGCCATCGGCATTTTGCGACAGGCCAGCACCTGTTTTGCCAAATACATGCCAGCCATTTGCCTGAACGCCCATGTCAAACAGCCCCATTGCCATTTCACGGGCCTGTTTGCCGATGGGCAACTCGCCCCGGATCATTTTTGAAATGAATTCGATCTGTTCGGCAGGCGAGATTTGCAAGGACGAGCTTAGCCATGATCGCGTCAGGCCGTTCTGTTTTCCGGCATCCCCGGATACATCGGCATTTCCGTAATCAAAGGATGTGACATAGTTGCGAAACCTTGCCTCTCCCAGTCTGATATTGATCTGTTGCGAATACCAGACGACGGATTGTTCGATCCAGTATTGCGGGTCCGTATCCGTGCGCCATACGGCACGCCAGTCGGGGTAACCTTCCTTGAACGACCATACGGGATGATGGGCATCGGTCAGGATGCCACTATCAAATCCCATCAGACTGATGGCGATCTTGAAGGTCGAGGCCGCCGTTGCGCGGGTTTTACATTCGCCATCCTCAACAATGGTCTTGCCGGTTTTGGTATCCGAAATCAGGGTACAAACCGTTGTGGTTTCCGCCGTGGCATTGAAGGGGGCGAACATTACGCCAAGAAGAAAAATCAGGCTGGTACGTTGCAAAACGAGATCCTTGTGGGTGGGTAAAGGTCGAAGGGTAGGGACGAATGCTGAAGGTTCATTTAATCGTTTAACCCATGTTGTCCTGGCCTTTATCTACGGGCGGAAATTCAGATTGCCAAAATGCGGCAAAGCGGGTTTATGTTCCCGGTCCGGTTGC
>MDTG01310271.1_pt1 | contig 11515 bp, 11 predicted proteins | sample 811421 | NCBI WGS metagenome assembly MDTG01 (sample SAMN05326645, study PRJNA326480) | marine metagenome | isolation source: seawater | place: Pacific Ocean: South East | collected 2011
TGTAATTAAAATAAAAAAAAAAAGAGACAATATTTTGGTCAGTTTAAGAAAAAAAGGCATTTATACAAATGTGCATTATTTACCAATTCACTTGCAACCCTTTTTTAAAAAATTAGGTTTTAAAACTAATCAGTTCCCTAATTCAGAAAAATATGGTCGAGAAGCACTAAGCATACCAATATACCCAAATTTGAATACTAAAGATCAAAATAAAGTAATTAAAGAAATTAAGAAATTGATATAATCATGATAGCCATTATCCCTGCAAGAGGTGGAAGTAAAAGAATTAAAAATAAAAACATTAAAAGTTTTAATAAAAGGCCAATAATTTATTGGTCTATAAAGACTGCAATTAACTCAAAAATATTTAATAAGGTTATTGTTTCCACAGATAATTTAAAAATTAAAAAAATAGCTCAAAAATATGGTGCTGAGGTTCCTTTTTTAAGACCAAAAAAAATGTCTGGTGACTATGCAACTACCAGAGATGTAATTAAGCATGCTATGAATTTTTTAAACAGAAATTTAACTAAAATTGATGATTTTTGTTGTATTTACCCAACATCGCCACTTCTAAAAGAAAAAACTTTAGTAAAAGCATTTAAGATTTATAAAAAAAATAGAAAAAAAAGATATGTTTTTTCAGCAGTAAAATTTTCTTATCCAGTTCAAAGAGGATTTAGCATTAATAGTAAAAATCAAGTAAAGCCTATTGATAGAAAAAAATTTGGAAAACGTTCACAGGATTTGAAAAATATTTATCATGATGCCGGACAATTTTATATTGGAAATACTAAAATGTTAAAAGAAAATGTAAATATTTTTTCAAATAAATCTTATCCTTTCGTATTAAGTGAGGAAATTGTTCAAGATATTGATACAATAACAGATTGGAAAATAGCTGAGATAAAATTTAGAAATAGATAAAAATTTGAAAAAAATTCTATATATATTTGATGCTGATAATCATATAGGTTTTGGTCATTTAGTAAGGTGTTGCCAAATAGCAAAAGAATTAAAAAAATTAGGTAACACAAATATCTTAATCACAAAAACAAAAAAAAATATTTTACCGAAAAACCTATTTAAGAAAGTAATCTGTTTTAAAGAAAATAAATCTAAATTAATTGATAAGATTATTTTATTATATAAAAAATTTAATTGTGCTTTCTTGATATTAGATCGATTTAATTTAAATGCAAATATTCCAAATGAATTAAAAAAAAACAATATAAACTGGTTTCAATTTTTAAGAAACAAAGAAGAAGATTTTCAGGGTGATTTAGGAATTTGTTCAATACCTTATAAAAAATTAAATTTTAAAAAAAAAAAAAATATTTATTATGGAAAAGATTACACAGTATTACGTGACCAATTCTACCTAAATAAAAAAAAAACCACAAAAAAAAAAATTTTAATATGTTTTGGTGGTGGTGACGATAAAGGTTTAACGATTCGAATTTTGAATAAAATTTTTACTAAGGATAAAAGTTACAAATTTAATATTATCACGCAAAATAGATTAAATTATCAAAATCTAAAAAATTGGATAAAAAGAAATGATGTTGAAAGACGTATAAAAGTCTTTTTTAAAAGTAAAAATATTATTGATATAATTGATGAGTCGAAATTTGCTATTTGTTCTGGTGGTACCATTTCACAAGAAATTGATGCTAGATGTAAAAAAATGATTTTAATATCAGTATCAAATAATCAAATCTTACAATCGAAATCTTGGCAAAGCTATGGGCACATATACGTCGGAAGATCAAAAAATATAAACTATAATAAGCTTTTTAGATCCATTATAAAATTGAAAATAAATAATGAAGCTAAATTCGTTAAGAAAAAAAAAAATTATATTAAGGTTATAAATCAAATAACAAAATTTTAGCTTAATGATTATATCTCATAAATACAAATATATTTTTATTAAAACACAAAAAGTCTCCGGGACTAGTATGGAAATTGCTTTGTCTCACAATTTGGGAAAAAAAGATATCTTTTCGCCGATAAACTTAGAGGATGAAATTATAAGATATAAGATGACTAAAAAAATTCCATCATTGTACTTAAATAATAAAAAGAAAGATTTATTTTATAAAAATTTAATAAAGAAACTGTCAAAAAAAAAATTTACTAAAAAAGAGTTAGATACTTTAGAAAGAAAATTAGATAATTTAAAATTTAGTGGGAATAAGTTTTTTAATACAATGTCAGCTAAATCTATTAAAAAAGCGGTTAAAAAAGATGTATGGGATAATTACTTTAAATTTACAATTGAGAGAAATCCATATGACAAAGTTATTTCATTTATGTTTTTCGCAAATAGACATAAAAAGATTAAAAGTTTAAAAAAAGAAATTGATATTACAATTAAAAAAAAAAAATATTTAAATTTTAGTCAATATACTGCCAAGAAAAAAATCATGGTTAACTTTATAATTAACTATCAGAATCTCAATAAAGACATTGAGTTTGTTGAAAAAAAGTTAAATATACCGATTAGAAAATATTATATAAAGACTAAAAACTATACCAGAATTAAAAATACTCATTTTAATAATTTGTTAACACAATCACAAAAAAAAAAAATTTACAAAGATGCAAAATTAGAATTTGATATTATGAACTATAAAAAATAAAAAAAATTTAACCTATTTGATGAAAAAAATTTTAATAGTGGCTGGGTCAGCAGAGCAACTGCCGTTAATTAATTACTCAAAAAAAATGGGTTTTTATTCTATTTGTGTTGATAGAGATGAAAATTGCTTGGGTGCAAAATATTCAGATAAATTCTACAAAATTGATATAAAAAATAAAAAAAAGATTTATCAAATAGCTATTAAACATAAAATTAATGGCTTAACAACATCTTGTTCAGAGGCAGCTGTTCCGACCATATGTTACATAGCAGAAAAACTTGGCCTTAGAGGAAATTCTATTCAAACCGGATATTTAACGACTAATAAAATATTAATGAAAAATAAGCTAAGACTAAATAACATTAAAACTTCAGATTTTTTTAAGATTAAAAATATTTATCAAACAAAGAATATTATCATAAACAAAAAAAATAGATATGTTTTAAAGCCCGATGATGCATTTGCTCAACGTGGGGTATATCTTTTAAGTGATAAAAAAAGGTTGAAAAAAAAATTGACAGATAGCAAAAGTTTTAGCTCATCTAAAACATGCATTTTAGAAAAATTTGTAAATGGTCCAGAAATAAATCTTGCGGCTATAATATATAACAAAAAAGTTAAGATTATTTCTGTTTCGGAAAGATTAATTTATAAAGACCAATATTTTGGTATAGCTTACATGCATTTGTCCCCAACATTATTGAATAAAAATCAATTAAATTTAATTAAGTCAACAGTAACAAAAGCAATAAAAGCTACCGGTATGACCAATGGGGCCTCAGAAATTCAAACAATATTTGACCCGAAAACTAACAAAGTGTCTATAATTGAAATAGCATCAAGAACACCAGGAGGGCTTCTAAAAAATGTTGCCTTTTATAACAGCGGGATAGATATGGACAAGTTCTTGGTCAAAATGTGCCTTAATGAAAAAATAAATTTTAAAAAATCAATCGTAAGGAAAAAACATAGATCCTCAGCTATATACTTTTTTACAAAATTAGATTTTCCTAACTCAGGAAGTAAAAGAATTAAAAGAATTGATGGATTAGAATTTTTTAAAAAAAAAGGTATTGAAATAAATTTAAATCTAAATCATGGACTAAAAATAAGAAAAAAAATACCTAATCTAGAAAGTGCTTCAACCAGAATTGGATATTTTATTTGTTTTGGACAAACTAGAGCAGATACATTAAAGAAGGTAAATGTTTATAAAAAAAAAATTAAATTAAAATTCTATAACTAATAATTCAAGTTAGGATATAAATTGCATACCGATATTTTAAAGTTAAAAAATAAAGTTAAGAGAATATTTAAAAAATATCATCTCTCTGAAAAAGATTCAAAAATTTGCTCAGATGCAATTATTTATGCAGAGCTAGTAGGGGCCCAATCGCATGGACTTGTAAGGGTAAAAATGTACTGCGATAGAATCAAAAAAAAACTTATTAATCCTCATCCAAAATTTAAAATTAAAAATATTTCAAACTCGATATCTCTATTAGATGCCGATAACAGTATTGGCTTTGTTTCAGCTGATAAAGGTATAAAAATTGCTATTAAAAATGCATCCAAAACGGGCCTAGGTTTAGTTGGTATAAAAAATAGTAATCATTACGGTCTATCGAGATTATACGCAGAAAAAGCAACAAAAAAAAATTTTCTGTCTTTATGTTTCACAAATGCACCACCTGCAGTTCCGCCTCATGGGTCTAAAAAAGCATTATTCGGAACTAACCCAATATGTTTTTCATCCCCATCTGGTTTAAAAACTCCGTTTATACTAGATACATCAATATCTTTGATAAATCGGGGAAATATTCGGAAAGCTTTAAAATTAAAAAAAAAAATACCACCTGGTGTTGCACTAGATATTAATGGAAATATAACTACAAATCCAAAAAAAGCTTTAGAAGGTATTCAACTACCTATAGGAGGTTATAGAGGATCTGGGATGGCTTGGATGGTAGATATATTAAGTGGAGTATTTACGGGGGCTAATCATGCAGGTAAAGTAAAAGATCCTTTTGAGGATTTTTCTGGACCTCAAAATGTAGGTCATTTATTTATTGTATTTAAATCAAATCTTTTTGTAAATAATTTTTCTGAGAAAATAAAAAAAAATATAAGGACAGTAAAAAAAATGCCTAAATTAAAAAAAGTTAAAAAGATACTTTATCCTGGAGAGGACAAGTCTAACAAATATCTTTTAAATTCAAAAAAAAAATTAGATGTTCCTTCTGAAATTTTAAAAGAAATTAATAAGCTTCTTGCTACATGAAAAAAAAATTAAAAAAAGAAAAGATTTTTATTATTGCGGAAATATCTTCTAATCACAATAATAATTTTACTAGAACAAAAAAACTTATTAAAGCAATTTCCAAAACTGGTGTTGACGCTGTCAAGTTTCAGACATTTGAACCAGATGAAATGACATTAAACATAAATAATAGAAATTTTAAAATTAATGAAAAGAAAAGTTTATGGAAAGGCAGAAAGTTGTTTGATTTATACAAAGAATCTTCAATGAATTGGCAATGGCAAAAAAAACTTTTTACATATGCTAAAAAATGTAATCTTTTACCTTTTAGTACTCCATTTGGGGAAAAGTCATTAAATTTTTTAAAAAAACAAAAATGTAAAATTTATAAAATTGCATCACTGGAAAATTCTCACTTCCCGCTATTGAAAAGCCTAGCAAAAACTGGAAAACCTATAATAATCTCTACGGGCTCAGCAACAAAAAAAGAAATAGAGGAAAGTATAAAATACTTACGAAAAAATGGTTGCAAAGACATTACAATTCTAAAATGTACTAGTGTTTATCCTGCAAAACCATCAGATTTAAATTTATCAGCAATACCTTATCTTAAAAAAAAATTTAATTGTAAAGTGGGATTCTCTGATCATTCAAGAGGTATTACCTCAACTTTAGCTGCTGTAGCAATTGGAGCAGACGTGATAGAGAAACATGTTAAATTAAATGAAAATGATAAGTCATTGGATTCTAAATTTTCACTCACAGTAAAAGAATTGAAAGATCTTGTACTAAAAGCCAAACAAATCAAAGAATCGGTAGGAAAAAATTATTTTCTAACTAAATCTGAAAAATATGCACGTTCAAGAAGACGAAGTATTATAGCAATAAGAAATATAAGTAAAAATGAGAGATTATCTAAACAAAATATAGGAGTTTTAAGGCCAAACATAGGTCTTAATCCAAAATATTTTGAATATGTAATCGGAAAAAAAATTAATAGGAAAATTAAAATAGGTTCTCCAATTAAAATTAATTTTCTTAACAAAAAATGATATGTCTAGTTTCTCATGATGCTGGTGGAGCTGAATTACTTAGTAGTTGGGCGAAAAATAATAGAGGTGTCTTTTTGTATAATGTTAAAGGGCCAGCAGTAAGAATTTTTAAAAAAAAATTTAAAAATTTTAAAAACTCAAACCAAAAAATAATAAAGAAAAAAACAAATATCTTTATAACTGGGACCAGCAAAAAATCTCTTCATGAATTATCGTTTATTAAATATGCCAAAAAAAGAAAGATTAAATCAATATCTATAATTGATCATTGGGTAAATTATAAAGAAAGGTTTTCTCGAAATAATCAAGAAACATTACCAGATGAAATTTGGGTAACTGATAAGATTGCTTTAAATTTAGCTAAAAAAATTTTTAATATTAGAGTTATTTTGAAAAGGAACTATTACCTAATGGATTTTGTAAAATCTTTTAATAATTTACAAAAAAAAAATAAAATAAAAAGAATAATTTTATACTTAACAACAAATACAAATAATAAAAGACGAGATTTAACAAAGTTAAATTATTTCTTTAAAAAAGCAAAACATTATAAAGATCAAAAAATTCCAGTTGTCGTGAAAATTCATCCATCGGAAAATATTTCTAAATATAACTCTTTGATTAAAAAGTTTAAATTTGCAAAATTTGTAAAAAATTATGATTTGATAAAATTACTTGTTAAATGTAAATATGTAATTGGTTATAATTCAATGGCTATGTATTTAGCTAGTAAAGTAAGGAAAAAAATTTTTCATGCTGATAATAACTTAAAGAAAAATATATTGCCTATCAAAATTAATAAATTTGACAAAATCTTTAAATATTGAAAAAAATTAAAACTATTATAATTGGATTAGGAAAAATAGGATTTGGATATGTAAAAGATTACATGTATTTTAGGTCTCATTCCTATTCAATTTTAAATAACAAACATTTTATATTAATTGGTGGTGTCGATAATTCAAAAAAAAACAGAGATAAATTTGAGAAAAAATTTAAACTACCCGTTTATAAGGAAGTACCCAAAGATCTTTATAAAAATTTAGATTTAATTGTGATAGCATCTAATACACAAAGTCATTATCGAATACTGAAAAAAATTTTACAAAATTGTAGCTCTAAGATTATATTATGCGAAAAACCTTTTACAGAAAATTATCATAAAGCACAGAAAATTAATGTATTAAATAAAAAAAGAAAAAATAAGATTTTTGTAAATTATAATAGACAGTCTTTGCCACAATTAAAAAAACTGAAATCAATTATTACTAATGATAATAGTTTTTTTTATGGAAGAGTAATTTACCCAGATGGTGTTATTAATAATTGCAGTCATTTCCTTCATCTTTTTTTTCTATTATTCGGAAATGTTAAAAAAACAAAAATTCTTGGTGATTTAAAACTTTTTAAGTATAGAAATCTAAGGGATTTTAATAGAAATTTTGAATTACAATATAAAAAAGGTAAAGTCTATTTTGAAGCAACTAATAATAATTCTAGATCTTATTTAATAAAATTATATAGTAAATCAAAAATTATCACTTGGAAATCTAAATCAAAAATAAATGTTTTTGATGGAAAAAAAACTCTTACGATTGACTCAGGTATGAAATATTTTCAAAAATATGTATACAATGAACTTGCAAAAGTCGGTAAACGAAGCACCCCAAACCTTTGCACTGCAAAAATTGCAACTAACATATTGTCATTAATAAGCATGATTAAAAATGAGAAAATTTAAGAAATATAACTCAATTGGCAAAGAAGAATTAGTAGCTGCTAATAAGGTGTTGAAGTCTGGAAAATTGTCAGAATATATTGCAAAAAATAACAAATTTTTTTATGGCGGAAAAAATATTAAAATTTTAGAAAAAAAAGTAGAAAAAAAATTTAAAGTAAAAAACGCAATACTTGTAAATTCTTGGACCTCAGGATTGATTGCCATTTTTGGTGCACTTGGAATAAAAAAAAATGATGAAGTTATTTTACCTCCTTGGACTATGTCTGCGTGTGCAGCATCGATAATTTTTTGGGGCGGAAAACCAGTTTTTTGTGATATTGAAAAAGAAAATTTTTGTATAGATCCTGAAGAAATAAAAAAAAAAATTACAAAAAAAACAAAAGCAATTCTAGCAGTTGATATATTTGGATACCCCTGTGATTTAAAAAAGATTAATAGTATTGCTAGAAAAAATAAAATATTTGTAGTCTCAGACAGTGCCCAATCAATTGGCGCTAAGTATTATGGAAAATTTGCAGGAACAGTTGCTGATATTGGAGGATTCAGCTTAAATTATCACAAACACATTAACACAGGTGAAGGAGGTATAATTGTAACAAACAACCACAACATTGGAAAAAAATGCAAATTATTAATAAATCATGCTGAGTCATTTGTTGAAAAATCTATCAATAGGAAGCACAATTTAATCGGATTTAATTTTAGACTAACAGAGTTACAAGCAGCTATAGGCATAGAACAGCTTAAAAAACTGGACAAAATTGTTAAAAAAAAACAAAAAAACGCAGATTATTTATCAAAGAACTTAAAAAAACTTAAAGGATTGATCCCTCCAATTGTAGATAAAAAAAAATTTACTCATGCTTATTATATGTATCCTTTGAGATTAGATCATAGAGTAATTAAAACTAGCAAAAACGAAATTTTTCAAATGTTAGTGAATGAGGGAATTCCAGTTGCTAATAGATATGAGGATATCTCTAAGCTTCCTTCAATATCAAGTTTAAGCAATAGTTATAAAAAACAATTTAAAATAATTAATCTTTTAAATCAAAAAGAATACCTTGGGATAAAGATGTGGGCATTTGATTTTTCTATAAGTGACTTAGATTATATAATTTTAAAATTTAAGAAAATTTGGGATAAGCTAGATTTTAAGAGATAAATATACATGATCAAAAATAAAGTTACTTACTTGGACAAAAATAATAAATCTCTAAGATTAGTAAAATTTAATAGAAATCATATATCAAAAACTTATTTAGGCTGGTTAAATAATAAAAAACTAAAATTTAGTCAAAATAGATTTAGCAAACATAATTTTCCCTCAGCAATTAAATATCTTAAAGAAAATACAAAAAATAAAAACTTATTTTTAGCAGTAGAGTTATTAAATGATAAAAGATACTTACATGTAGGAAATGTTCTTTTGAGAATAGATAAAAAAAATAAAAGAGGACACCTATCTATATTAATTGGAATAAACAAAAATAAGGGTATTGGGTTTCAAGTCTGGAAAAAATTGATACAGATAGCATTTAGTTCTTATAATTGTAATCTTGTTGTTGCAGGTGCAGACTCTTTAAATAAACCAATGATAAGAATTTTTAAAAAATCAAGGATGAGTTTAATTAAGATGCCAAATTATTTTTTTCACAAAAGAAAAAAAAAAAGCGATTTAATTATTTCATATATCTTTAAAAAATAAATTTGAATGTAAAAAATTAATCTAAATTATATATTAATGTTTAAACAAATTGCTGATTATCTGGAGTTCCTAAAATATAAAAAAGAGTTTATCATTTTCAACAAAAAAAATTTCTTTGATATAAAAAATGGGAAAAAAAATATTATCTTAGTTGAATTTAATACTAATAATTTATCAATAATTGCTTATTCTTTTTTTTTAAATTTTTTGAAAAAAAAGCATAAAGCAAAAATTATTTCATATCTTTTTACTTTTGAAAAATCACTTTTTCAAAGATTCAAACTTTATATTTTAAATAATATTAATTATAAATTTTTTGGTATTTATAAATCATTTGGTGTTGAAAAATTTATATTAAACAAATTTAACAATAAAGATAGCATCTCTTTTTTAAATACTTATCAAAAATATTTTAAAAATTTAAAAAGTAAAAAAGATCTTTTAAACTTAAAAATTGATAGTATTTTAATCGGTGATATTTTATATGATAGCTATCTAAGAATGAATAATTTACCTACAATTAATCTAAATGATGATAATTTTATTAATTTTAGTAAAAAATTTTTATCAATTTTTTTATATTGGAATGATTATATAAAAAAAAATAAAAAAAATATTAAAGCTATATCCGTCTCTCATTGTGTTTATTATGCTGCTTTGCCAATGAGAATTTGTCTTAAGCACAAAATTGACTCCTATCAAGTAAACGGACAAAGTTTATATAAATTGAATAAAAATGAATTATTCGCTTATAAAGAATTTAAAGAATACCCAAAATTATTTAAAAAAATAAAAAATAAAAATAAGAATAACTTTTTATTAGACTCAAAAAAAAGATTACAAATGAGATTTGAGGGAAAAATTGGCGTTGACATGAGATATTCAAGTAAGTCGGCATATGGTAAAATTAAGAAAAAAAGACTTACAAAAGAATCAAAAAAAATTAAGATTTTAATTGCAGCTCATTGTTTTTCTGACAGCCCACATTCATATGGCTATAACATTTTTGATGATTTTTATGATTGGGTTGAAAATTTGGGAATTATTAGTGAAAAAACTGATTATGATTGGTATGTGAAAACTCACCCTGATTATATTGAATCTTCAAAATTGACATTGATTAAGCTAATAAAAAAGTATCCAAAGATCAAAATGTTACCAAGTAATGCATCCCATAATCAATTAATTAGAGAGGGTATAGATTATGTTTTAACTTGTTATGGAACAATTGCACATGAGTATGCTGCAAGAAATATAACTGTGATTAATGCATCTATAAATAATCCACATATCGCCTATAATTTTAATTTAAATCCGAGATCAAAATCTCAATATACTAAAATTTTATTAAATCTTCCTAATATCAAATTTAAAATAAATACAAAAAAAGTTTATGAGTTTTATTATATGAGATACTTACAAAATGCTAATAATTGGTTAATTGAGGACTATAAATCGTTACAAAATTTAATCGGTTATAAAGAATTTTCAAAACCAATTATTTATAAATATTTGCTCCCTAGTTTTAAAAAAGAGAGAATTAAAAAAATTAATCAAAATATAAAAAATTTCGTTGAGTCGCGTGAGTATTTTTTACAACCAAAACATATAAATTAGTGTTTAATCCTTTTAAAAAAAAATATTTTGACTTCACAAATCTTAAGAAAATACCAAAAAAAAATTATGAGTTTGATAAAAAAGAATATTTAAAAAATCTTGAAATATCTTTAAATGAATTTGAAAAAAAAAAGTTTTTTAATAAAAGAAACTTATCTTACCCTAATATAGCTTGTTACTTAAAAAAAGAAAAAAAAAAAATTGACTTTTTCGATATAGGTGCAAATAATCTAGATAATTATTTTCACCTAAAAAAAAAATTTCAAAAAAAAATTAGATATTTTTTTTATGATCAAGAAAATAAATCTATAATTATTGAGAATTTCTCTAAAAAAAAAAGTCTTAAAAATATATATGTTTTGAAAAAAAATTTTAAGAAAATTAATAAACTGAAAAAAAATAATCTTTCCATATTTTTTCTTGGAAGCGTTATCCAATATTTGAAAGATCATAAAAAATTTTTAAAAAAAATTATTTATCTTAAACCCAAAA
>MDTG01318839.1_pt1 | contig 11514 bp, 10 predicted proteins | sample 811421 | NCBI WGS metagenome assembly MDTG01 (sample SAMN05326645, study PRJNA326480) | marine metagenome | isolation source: seawater | place: Pacific Ocean: South East | collected 2011
AAGTTCACTAATTACTTTATCATTAGGTACATCTTGAAGTTCAATATATTCAAATATATACCCCTCTGCTTCAAGTTTCTTTATAGCAGATCTTACTAATGGTGTTCCTTTTATAAATGGATTAGATGGTGCATGTAAAATTTTTATTCTTGATATTTTATCAAATTTATTTTCATTATAATAAAAATGATTTTCATCATACACATACGGCCAGGGGTATGTTTGTTTTTTGATATATGTTAATTGATCATATTTAAAATTAAAAATTATATCTGCATATTCATCAACTATTTTAGATAAAAATTTTCTTTTATTATCAAATTCATTTGTAAATATGCCACTGTTTTGATTATTTTGATAATCTATAAAGCCATCAATTTTTTGCTTTTTTAAATATTTCCGCACTAATTTTGGAGATCTAATATCGCTCCCAATAAACATACAAGCTATCTTTTTTGATTTACCTTTTAAAAACCTCCATTCTTCTTTAATGTCTACTAGAAACCCAATGCCAGAAATATAAAAAAAATGTGTTGCCTTATTTGATAAGTAACCCAACAAAATAGGGCCATAAAAAAATCTAACAATCAATCTAACTGCATTATTTGAAATAAATCCTAAATTGAAATCGTACGTGTAATTATATTGTTTCTGTCTTCTGGATAATGAAACAGTAACGCAAGGGTGTATGACTTTTCCTAATTTATATAAATTTTGAGCAGTTTCACTTACTCCAACAACCCATAAATGCTTTTTAGGTCTCACAAACAATTTTGTAAATATCAATGTTAAATTAACAATTATTATTTGAATAAAAAAAATAAGTTTTATAACCATTATCTAAACTTTAAAGTTTTATTGATCTTTGTTTTATAATACAAATAACAAGTAATAGTTATATTATTTTTTTATAAAATTTTATTTATTCGTTTTCTGACTTTTCATCAAAATATTTATGTTGTGTATATTTTCAGAGATACATTTTTTTCTTACTGAATCAAATATATAAAAAGGGTTTTTTTTAGTCTTTGTTTCAGCTTCTATAATTTCTAGAGCACTATCTTTTGTTAAAATTCTTACAGTTTGTTTATCTAAGTTTCTTTCTACCACTTTACCAGGTATTCGACCAATGTAGTTACTACAACTTTCAATTATCCTTGTTTTGTAAATAACTACTTTTTCATTATTAAAAAAAGTATATGCTCCATCATATGGTTTAGATTGAGACCTTATAAGGTTAAATATTTCTTTACTATTTGAGTTCCAATTTATCTCTGAGTCTTCTTTTCCTCTGTGACATGCATATGTTGCTTTCGACTCATCTTGTGGATAAAAAGAAATCTTGTTATTTCTAATTAAATCAAATAAGTCAATGTAAGATTGAATATGAATTTTTTCATATTCTTCAAAAATTTCATCTAGATGTTTATCGTTATTTATATCAATTGAATATTCTAATAAATTACCTTCTAAATCACCAATCAAAGGCCCATTATCAATTCCAGAGCCTAGCTGAAACATTCGCATTTTAATTTCTTTCTCGCCATTAATTATTTGCCAATTAATTCCTGCCATACCTCTGTAGGTTGGTAAAGATGAGCCATGTAGAGCGATATAACCATATTTTGGAATTGATAAAAAATCTATTTCTAATAGAGATCTCCATATACCTCCCCCAATTATCACATCTAAATCTATCCTTTTAACTCTATTCTTAATTTCTTCATTAACAACATCGCTTATTACATAATCTACATTGTTTTCTCTCGCTATTTGACTCATTTGTTCTGCATAAATTTTCTCATTCTCATACCCTCTCATAAAAATTGCATAAGATATAGAAATATATGGAAGAGTTAAAAATTTTATAAATGTATTTTTTGCCCTTAACGTACCTCCTATAAAAACTATATTGATCTTAGTCATACTGATGTAATTTTTTTATGTTTTTATTGGGATTAAAATTCATGAAACCATTTTCAAAATCCTGCCCTATACCATAATCTAATGTTGCACTTATACTTTCTTCGATTGTTGCTCCATTTAATCTTGCTCTAGCTGCAATTTCACCTACTTTCAGGCCGGCAGCAAATAACTCTATAACAGGCTGTGCACCTAAATGATATGCTTGATAAGACATATGTCCAAAAGGCATAATTATCTTTGGATAATAGTTAAGTGATGATTGTTTTAAATTATCAAAATCAATATTTCCACATATATGTCCAACTTTTAAATCTGGAAAACTTTTTTTAAGATCTTCAAAAGAAATTTTTGATTTTAAACCAACTAGTTCTTTGGGATTGGAGTGTTCTATAAAAACAATTGCATCTAGGTGATCTAAATCTAAAAGTTTTTCTATATTTTTGTAAGCACAATACGTATCTTCTTCTGATTTATTTGATACCCAAAAAAAATTACAATCTAGTTTTTTTAAAGTCTGTATTACTGGTTCACAAGAAGGGCCACTTCCAATAATAGCTAATTTATTTTTATATATCTCAAGTCCTAAATCAAATAATAATTTTAATAGGATAAATATATTATAACCGTACATTTTAAGTTTGTGAAAATTTTCGTTTGTTCCTATTACTGGAATGCTATTTTCTTGACAGCATTTTAAATCTAAATCATTATTTCTAAATTCCCAAACTTCCCACATCAATGCTATTACAGATGTTCTCTTTAATTTTTCGATTATTCTTTTATTTATTGGTCTTAAAAATCCAGAGTTAGTAACTATGTCTACAGATCCCAATAGATCTTCTGGACAACTATTTTTAAAAATTTCAATTTTTTCTAACTCTTGCTTACTTAAATACTTATTTAATCTTACTTTTATAGTTTGAAAATCTCCAAAACTCCTATCCTTGCCAACACAAATTACTTTTGCACCTGCCATTATTGACAACTTTATATTATGTAAATAAGGCTCACTAGCTAACTCAGTTAAAACCGTTAAACCACTTAAATCTAAATTTAAATTATTTATTATTTTTTGAATTTTATGGTGCTGATTCATTTTTTAAAACAGTTTCCATTTTATTACTATAAATATTATTATCAATAATAAGGCCAATAATCTTATTAAAAATATCTTCTATACCGTATTCTGATTTATTTTTTTTCTGAAATAGTATTTTTGGTTCTTGATAATACTCTTTAATATTTTGATAATAGACTGAGGACGGGGTATTAGCAAAAATATGAATTGGATGAAAATTAAAAACTTTAAGCCCGTTCATTTCTAATAGTATGTTTTCTTTTTTATTAAATATTAAATTATTATCTAAACAATAATCATCTGACCAAAAAAAAGGAATACTTGTTAAATTTCTACGACGTTTAACAGCTGTCAAGTTTTCGTGATATGGTAAAAAAACATTAGATTCGTATTTTAAGCCAAATTTTTCATAAATTTCTAAAATTTTAGAGGAGCAAAATAATGAATGGGAGCGGCCTCCAATTGCATTAGGATAAATTTGCTTTAATTCTTTTACTGGAAATGACAAGTCTTCGTTAAAATTATTGAAATTAGGATGAATACCAATTTCAAATAAATTTGGATCTAGTGATTTTAGAATTTCTGAATTATGAGTTGCAAAAAAGGTAGCCTTTAGATTTGATTTTGTTAATTTTTCTACAACATATTTAAGTACTTCTTCTGGAGCCCAATCCACATCAAAAGTTAAACAAACATTAGTCATTTTGTTTTGTAGCTAGTCCAAAACCAGTTTTACCAAAATTATTACCATTGTATAACATGTATTGTTTATTTTTATGCATAAACACATAGGGATATGTTACTGCTTCAGAATCCCACCCATTATCATCACTAACTTTTAAATCTTGATCATATCTAAAATTTTCAAATTTAACACCATCAGCTGATTCTCCATAACCAATTCTATATTGATTAGTAGTTTTTGTTACATAAGGAAACCAAACAACATATTTATTTTCTAACTTGATAACATTTGCTCTTGCAATATTAGTCATGTCATTAACTAAATTAATAGCAACTTTTTTTGTTTTCTTCCAATTATAACCATCTTTAGATAAAGCTATTTTAATATCATATAAAGATTTTAAAATTCCATTATCTTTATATAACTTTATTCCTGACGTATAATACATTTTCCAATGATCATTTTCTTTGATTACAAAAGGAGCCATAACTGCCCAAGGATCAATATCATCTCTTGATAACACTGGTGATTTCTTAAACCTTCTAAAAGTTTTACCTAAATCAATACTTTCCGCAATACCAATAGATGAATAAAATAATCCTCTTAAACCAGCATTCCATCCAGCATAATATAAAATTAACTTATTATCCCTTTTTATGATCGATGTTCCATATATTCCATCACAATCAAAATGTCCTAAATCTCCAAAGCTCATTACTGGTTTTTCTGAAATATTTTTAATTTTAGTTGGTTTGTTTATATCAATATCAATGTAGCCTAAACTGTTTTGATTATATTTATTTCGACTTGAAAAAAAAATTCTAAAATCATTATCTTTCAAATAAACGGGAACAGGGGTTGTAGCATGACTTTGCATCCACTCTAATGATTTATCTGGTTTAAATATTAATCCTAATTTTTTCCACATTTTTATTATTTAAAAACCTAAATCATCGCTATTTTTTTTAAATAGTTTAGTGCGTTCAGAAACATACACCTCTTTTTCTTTTGTATTTTTCATTACCAAAGCTGCAGCTCCAATTAATGTTTTTTTTTCTAATGTTATGGAGTCACGCAATGTTGCATTAACTCCAATAAAACAATTATCTTTTATTATACAGTGACCAGATACTACTACATGTGAAGAAATCCAAATATGACTTGCAATTTTTGAATGATGACCAATATGATTTCCACTCCATAGAACTACATTATTACCTATATTAACATACGGCTGAATTGTATTATCTTCAAGAATAAAACAATTGTCACCTATAATATTAGTAAAGATATTAGATTTAGAACTAATATAGCTTAATAAAGTATACCCTTTATTTTTAGCTTCAAAATAAAATTTTTCTCTAATCTCATTCATTCTACTATAACCAATCGCAATATACATTTCAAAATCTTTTGGACTAAATTTTTTATCAATATCTTCAAAGGCTATCAAAGGAAGGTCTAGAAACTTAGAATGCTGGATTTCTTTTTTTGAAATTGTAAAAGCGATAACTTCATATTCACTATCGTGAGTTAAAAAATAATGTGCTACCTCTGCAAAACTACCAGTTCCAAAGATAATTGCTTTTTTCTTTTTAGTCATTTACTAGTTATCCAAAGGGGAATGTATAAAAATTTTTATAACTCTTTAAAAGTTGTTCTTGTTTAAAATACTCAAATTTATCCTTTTTGCAAATTGTAAAATAATAATATGGTTTATCTATAGCATTCCACTTACTTTTAAATTTATAAACCCCATCTTGATTTAACCAAGTACCTCCCCAATTCCACCATTCTGCTTTTTTTTGACTTGCATCCAACATTGCTTTAAAAATAATTAAAGCTAAAGGTTGATCAGACTTGAAATCTTTATCAATTACAGGCGTAAAGTACTCAACGGTATTTTTAAAATAAAACAATAATAAACCTGCAATAGGTTTTTGATTTATTGATGCAATATAAATATTATAATCAACACCAGATTGAAATTGTTCTGGTAAGAGTTTAAAAAAAATATCCTCTTTTGGTTTTCCGTTTATGACTTCCATATTATCATTATGAACCTTTTTAATAAAATCAATAGAATTATTATCTATAATAATTTTAATTTTTTTCTTTATTGCCTTTTTGATATTTCGTCTGGCTGAACTATCTATTCTTTCCATTAATAATTTTTCATTTATGTTTTTTATATTTGTCCATTGACCAATACGTTTACCTTTAAAATCATATCTGAATTTACAAATATTTCTATTAATTGGATTAGAGATAATTGTGGAAGAAACAATATCTTCATTTTTTAGAAATTTATAATATTCATTTAATAAAATTTCCTCATAGATTGGATCTTTTACTAAAATGCTACCATTGCTTCCAAAAAATGGCAATGAGTTAGCTACTTTTCCATAAATACCGTCTAGTGTCATTAATGGTAGAATACCAAAAATATGATCTTTGTTATCACAAAGTAAAAAATATTCTGGCTTACATCGTAACATTTTTTCTAATAGATGTTTGTAGTTTAATGAGTGATAAAACATTGAACTAGGGTGCTCCCTTAGAAATTCATTATAATTATTATATAAATGTTTATTGAGTTTTTTTACTATCATTTTAAAAAGAACTTCATAATTTATAATACAAGTAATTAGAATTTTTTAAGATAAAAAAATGTCAATATAAAAATAATTTTTTATATTATTATCCATAAATATTACACCACTCTTCAAAGTTTAAAAGACTCCATATAAATAAACGCCTATTTTTTACTCCACTTAAATGTTCTTTTATCATTTTTTGTGTAGCTGATTTATCCATGTATTGATAAATTTTTGCATTATTTCTAAGAAGTTTTTTACGAACAAAATCAATGCTTTCACCCCTAAACCAACTACTATCTGGAGAGCTAAATCCTTGTTTTGATGCTGAATATATTTCATCAGGTAGTTTTCTACGCATTGCTTCTCTCAATATTAATTTGCCATACTTGTTTATTTGAGATTTACCTATTTGGTTTTCATTAATATTTATTTTTCCAACTGAGTCATGTAGTTTCAAATTAACAGGAATTTTTTGTGCAAAATCAACTAAATCATTATCTAGAAATGGAACTCTAGTTTCAAGACTGTGAGCCATAGATAGTTTATCTTCTACAACCAAAAGTCCATGTAAAAAAGTTTTAGCTTCAAAATATAAAGAATGATTTATATATTTTTCTCTTGTTAAGTCTAATTTATTATCTTTAAAAACATTTGCAAAAATATCTCTTGTCCATACATTTTGCACATCTGTTGATATTGGTCTAAAAACATTCTTGATTTCTTTGTTTGGAATTAATCTTTGCCAAAATACATAATATTTATCAATATAATTTTCAAAATTCAAATTATTAGCTGCATTGTAATATCTCCATGGATAGCCTGCAAAGAGCTCATCACTTCCTGTGCCACTTAAAACAACCTTAACAAATTGTGAAGCCAATTTTGCAGCATAATAATTTGGGTAACTCTGTCCAACTCTTGGTTCTTCTAAATGATAAGTAAATCCATTTATACATTTTTCCATATCCCCACTTTTAAGAATCATTTCATGGTGTTTAGTTCCACAATGATATGACATATTCTTAGCCTTTAATCTCTCATCAAAAGCTAACTCCATGCCACTTGCACTTGAGAGATCAAACCCAACTGTGAAAGTTCTAAAATTACTATTTGATTTGTTATAGAGTTTTGATGCTATTGATGTAATTGAGCCGCTATCTATACCACCACTTAGATAACTACCCACTGGAACATCAGAAACTATCTGTCGTTGTACAGCTTTATTTATTAGTCTGTCTACTTCTTCTATATACTCCTTTTTATCCTTTATTTCGGAATTTTCGCTAAAATCAAAATCCCAAAACTGTTTTTTTTCTAATTTCTTTGATAACAAATCAATTTCAAAGTAGTGCCCAGGTTCTAATATTTCTATATCTTTATGAAGTGTTTTGTATGTAAAAATATTTTGAAATGTAAAATATTCTACAAGCGCTTCTTTATTTAATCTACTAGAATAATCTTTATATTCAAGAATCGATTTAATTTCACTAGCATATATAAAAACGTTTTCATGTGTTTTATGATAGTAAACTGGCTTAATCCCATATCTATCTCTTACTAAGAAAAACTTTTTTTTATTGTTGTCATATAATGAAAATGTAAACATTCCATTAAATTTATTTATACAATCTATTCCCCACTCAATATAAGAATATATTATAACCTCTGTATCTGACTTACTTTTGAATCTATGTCCTAATTTTTTTAATTCAGTTCTTAACTCAATAAAGTTGTAAATTTCTCCATTATACGAAATCCATATATTCCCTGATAAATCACTCATTGGTTGATGCCCAGCGTAAGATACATCTAAAATAGAGAGCCTACGATGACCCATGTACAAATCATATTCATGATTACTTAATGATCTCTTCACCTCATTATCTTCAATTGATGGAAGTAAGCTCTCACTATTTTTATTTTTATTCTCTAAATCTGTAAGGTTTTGGTAAAAAGATTTAAATCTATTATGTCTAGTTCCAGTATGAAAACATAGGTATCCAGCATCATCTGGACCTCTATGTGAAATTACATCAGCCATTGCTTTAATGTATTTTAAATTAATAGATGGTTTATTTAGTGAAAGAACTCCTGTTATCCCACACATAATGAAATTATATACTTTTTAAAACCTTAACAATATATTCATAGTCTTCTTTCACCATTTTGTTGTGCAGAGGAATAGCCATTGTATTTTCATCACAAGCTTTTGCTCCAGGAAAATCATCGGACTTAATATCAAATCTATTTTTATATATTGAAAGCATATGGATAGCATGTGTGCCAGGCCTAGTAGAGATTCCAAATTGCTGTAACTTTTCCATAATTTTATTTCTTGGAAAAGGAGACAAATTAGGATCTACATATGTTACAAAAGATTGCCAACCATGACGACCAATTTCTGGTTCTGAGGGTAACCTTAACCAATTAATATCTGAAAGTTGTTGATTATACCATTTAGCCCATTTTGAACGTTCTGCAATAAATGAGTTTAACTTTTTTAATTGTATTGAACCAATAGACCCTTGTAAATCAGTCATGCGATAGTTGAAGCCAAGTAAATTAAAATTTGGTAAAATATAGGGCTTTGGACCACTATGTCTTTCCTCTTCTGAAATTGACGCTCCATGGTTTCTCATTTGATTCATCAAATCGAAAAATAAACTATTATTGGTTGTAACCATCCCTCCTTCACCTGTTGTAATAGATTTTCTAGGATGAAAAGAAAAGGACGCTATATCGCCTAAGGTGCCTGCATATTTATCCTTGTACATAGCACCAGCAGCACAAGCAGCATCTTCAATAATTTTTACATTTTTTGGTATCACTGATTTTATAGAATCTATATCAGCACAAAGGCCAAATAAGTGTACTGGTATTATAGCTTTGGTTTTATTAGTTATCTTATTTGAAATTTTTTTTGGATCAATATTATAATTATAAGTTGATACATCAACAAATACTGGTTTAGCTCCACAATACATAACTACATTAGCAGTAGAAATCCAGCTGAATGCAGGAATAATAACCTCATCTCCTGGACCGACACCAGTTGCAGCTAAAGCTAAATGTAAACCACTTGTGCATGAAGAAACTGCTAATGAATGTTTTATGCCATATTTTTCTGAGAAATTTTTTTCAAATTCTTTTACCTTTGGTCCTTGCGTTAACCAACCTGACATAATTGGATCTTTCAATGCACGCCATTCTTCTTCACCAGTTACTGGCAATGCAATCTGAATTATTCTCTTTTTCATTAATTAAGTTTTGTGTCCTGTCTGAGTTTTTTAACTTTAGCTTTGTGTGTTGAGCGCCATTTAATTAATTTTTCTAAACCTTCTTTTAAACTAATCTTTGCATTAAAATTTATTTCTCTACCTGCTTTCAAAGGGTTTCCAACTCTATTTTTTACCAATGTAGCCTGACTTCTCGTTGCATAATTGATTTTTTTCTTAAAGCCAGTAATTTCTATAATTATTTCAGCCAGCTCTTTAAGTGAAGTGCGAATACCAGTACCAACATTATAATTTTGGTTAGTAGCATCAGACTTCATAGCACAAATATTAGCGAGAGCACAATCTTCAACAGCTATGAAATCAAATGCCTCAGAACCATCTCCCATTATAGTAGGACTCTCATCTCGATCTATAGCATCTAGCATTTTCATTATTACAGCAACATATGAACCATTATAATCTTGGCGTGGTCCATAAACATTCATATATCTTAAACCAACATAATCTAAACCATATCGATGATGAAAAGAATTCAATAAAGCCTCTCCAGCAATTTTTGTTGCACCATAGAAGTTCTTATTATTAAACGGATGATCTTCATCCATAGGTTCCTTTATTGCATCTCCATAAACTGATGCTGAAGAGGAAGAAATTAATCTTTTAATTCCATTAGCCACACATGCTTCCATAACATTAAATGTACCACGAATATTGACATCAAAAGCCGACCTAGGATAATCATGACACTGTAAAAGCCAAAGAGCAGCAAAATGAAAAACACCATCAGCGCCAACTAAAGCTGAATTTAAAATATCTGTTTGCAAGATATCTCCCCCAACTTCATAAATACTAACCCTAGAGTCTTTAAGAGCATTCACAAGATTTTCTTCACTACCTCTAACAAAATTGTCATAAATTAATATTTCTTTAACATCTTCTTTGGTTAGTAAATCTACTGTATGTGAGCCAATCAAACCCGCTCCTCCAATTACAACAATTTTTTTACCTTCTAGTTTCACTACTTACTCCTTTAAAAATAATTAATATAATTAAATATAGAAAATCCAATAAATTTTTTTTTAAATTAAATTTTACTAATGATAAAAACTCAAATTTACGTAATTTGTTCATAAACTACCTTCATTCCATTAAATTTTTCCTTAAAAAATTTAATTGCCTTTTCTTTGTCTGACGCAGTTTCACTAGGATTAAAACCTGATAGATCGTAATATTTAATGTTATTTTTAAAACAATATTTAACTACCTCATCTTTAATCAATTCCTGAACGTAAATTTTATTTTTCTTAGAATATGAACTAATATTCACCCCATTTTCACTTACAAAATTTCCAAACCCCCAAATTCCTAAGCTTCCAAGAATTTTACCATCTAAATATGCAACAAATATTTCTCCTACATAACTATTTTTTTTCATAAACATTAAATCCTTTTTGACCATTTCCTCTGAAACATAATAATTTTTTCCAGTTAATTCCTGATTTAATTTAAGCCAATCCACATATTGTTTTATTCCAGTATCATGTAGCCTTTTTATATACACCCCTTTAGCAATTGTCTGTTTAATTGGTTTTTTGACACTACTTTTGTAATTAGTATATATTTCTTCATAGGTTTTATCTAAAAAACTTAGAATATAAGTACCCCATTTAGACACCCTCAGATCGATATTATTAAAGTATTTTATATCACCATCAAATATTGGTGATTTAAATACTTTTGATCTATGATTAACTATATTTTTGTAGATAAGATTTTTGCCTTCATTTGATTTGGAGAGACTTAAATCTTTTTTAAAGATGATAAAATTGTACCAACGCTGATATCCATAAAATAATATTAAAATTTTTCTAAAGAGTTTTCGTAAAAACAAAGGTAATTTGTTAACAAGAGTATAGCCTCTATAACCTTCAAAAACAAGATGCAAAGCTAAGATTTCTTTGTTATCTCTAACTATAAGGAATCTATATT
>MDTG01327314.1_pt1 | contig 11514 bp, 7 predicted proteins | sample 811421 | NCBI WGS metagenome assembly MDTG01 (sample SAMN05326645, study PRJNA326480) | marine metagenome | isolation source: seawater | place: Pacific Ocean: South East | collected 2011
CAGCGGGAGCGGCTCGGGCGGCGGCACGGTCACGACGATGGCGGTCGGCGAGGAAGGTCGCGGCGGCGGCGGCACGGTCACGACGATGGCGGTCGGCGAAGAGGGCCGCGGCGGCGGCGGCACGGTCACGACCCTGGCGGTCGGCGAGGAAGGTCGCGGCGGCGGCGGCACGGTCACGACCATGGCGGTCGGCGAGGAAGGTCGCGGCGGCGGAGGCCGCGTGACCACACTCGCGATCGGCGAGGAGGGGCGCAACCCCACTCCCAATCCGCCCGCGCCCACCCCCAACCCGCCAGGTCCGACGACGCTGGCGCTCGGTGAAGAGGGCCGCAACCCGCAGCCCAACCCGCCAGGTCCCACGACGCTGGCGCTGGGTGAGGAGGGTCGCAACCCGCAGCCCAACCCGCCGGGTCCCACGACGCTGGCGCTGGGTGAGGAGGGTCGCAGCCCGAACCCCAATCCGCCCCTGACCACGATGGCGGTCGGCGAAGAGGGCCGAAACCCGAACCCGAACCCGCCCTTCACGACCCTCGCCGTCGGCGAGGAGGGCCGGACCGTGATCGTCGACAGCGGCAAGAAGGCCCCCGGCGCCGGCTTGCTCGCGTCCCTCAAGCAGAAGATCCTCGACCACCTCGCGTAGTCCGTCCGGGTCGAGTCTGGCTGAATCCACCAGCACGGCTTCGGCCGTGCTGGTTGCGTTAAGGAGCGTCGCGTGGGCAAGCGGATCGGGATCGTCGGGGGCGAGGAGGAGGCGCACTGCGTCCACATGAAGCGCGTCCTCGAAGGGCGCGGGGCAGAGGTCGTGGTCCTCGACACCAACCGCTTCCCAGCGCGGCAGGACATGACCTTCCGCGACGACGCGACCCTGCTCGGCCAGGACGGGCTGACCGACCTGCACGCGGTCTACGTGCGGACGATCTTCTACAGCCTGCCCTTCTTCGAGGCGGACCCCACCCTCGGCCAGCAGCCAGGCGGCGAGACCCTCTTCGCCGACTGGCACGTGGACTACACGGCGGAGCGCGAGCGGCAGAGCTTCCTGACCAGCTTCGTGCGCGCCCTCGGCCTGCGCGGGGTCAAGATCGTGAACCCGATCGAGAGCTTCGACCTCCACTTCCTCAAGCTGCTCCAGATCGCGATCCTGCGCGACGCGGGGATCCCGGTCCCGCGCACCTGCGCGACCAACGACCCCGCCACCCTGGCCGCCTTCGCGGACGAGGTCGGCAAGGTCGTCTACAAGCCGGTCACCGGCGGGGCGAGCTGCCAGCGCCTGACCGACAAGGACCTCGTGGCCGACCGCCTCGAGCGGCTGCGCAACGCGCCGGCGATCTTCCAGGAGGAGGTCCCGGGCGTGAACGTGCGCGTCTACGTCGTGGGCGACGAGGTGGTCTCGGCCACGATCATTCACTCCGACGACCTCGACTACCGCGGCACCGAGACGGGCTTCGAGCCGATCGAGCTGCCGCCGGCCGTGGCCGAGATGGTCGTGCGCGCCAAGGACCTGTGCGGGCTGGCCTTCACTGGCGCCGACCTCCGCCTGCGCCCCGACGGCGAGTTCGTGCTGCTGGAGTGCAACCCCTCGGCCATGTTCCTGGGGATGGTCCAAGCCACCGGCGCCCCGATCGACGAGACGCTGGCCGACTACCTGCTCGCCTGATGACCACCGCCTTCGCCCAGGACCCCTACGCCGAGCTGCTCCGCCCCTCCCTCAGGGCGCGGCTGCGCTTCGAGTGGGGCGAGCTGGACGACCGCACGGTGTGGGCCCGCCTGCCCGACCAGAGCGTGGTCCGCCTCGGGCGCGAGGCGCTGCACCTCCTGCTCGACCTCGACGCCGGCCGGACCCGCGAGGAGGCCCGCGCCCGCTACGAGCTCGAGCCGGCCGAGCTGCGCGGGATCCTGGAGCGCTTCGCCCAGGGCGGCGCCGTGCTGCCTCCTGAGGGGATGTTCGGCAAGATCGTGCGCGCCACCCCCGAAGAGGACAAGGCGCTCGCCCCCTGGCTCCTGGCCGCGCTCCCGCTGCTCGTGATCCACGCGGAGTACCTGGCTCGCTACGCCACCACCGCCGTCCTGCCCACCTGGGGCGAGGGGCTGCTCGTCCTGGTCGCGGGGCTCCTGGCCGCGCTCCTGCACGAGCTCGGCCACTACGCGGCGGCCCGCCCCTACTTCCGGCCGACCTTCGGCTTCACCTGGCTGGGCTGGTTCCCCGCCGTCTACGCCGACACCCAGCAGGCCTGGACCCTGCCGCGCGGGCTGCGGCTGCGGATCTCGGCCGCCGGGGTGCTGATCGACCTCGTGCTGAACGCGCTCGCGATCCTGTTCGCGGTCCGCTACCCCTGGCTCGAGCGCTACGTGACGCCCTTCCTCCTGGCGCAGCTCGCGCGCTGGAGCCTGACCCTCAACCCCTTCTTCGACGGCGACGGCTACTGGCTGCTCTGCGACGGGCTGAGGATCCCCAACCTGCGCACCTACGCCCGCCAGCGCCTGGAGGAGGGGCGCCGGGATGTATTCTCGCTCTACGCGCTGGTGTCGCTGGCCTTGGGTGCCGCCTCGCTGCTCGGCTTGCTCCTCTTGCTGTGGAACGTGCTGGGCAACGCGGCGATCGCGCTCGGCCTGCTGCCGACTCTGGGAGGCGCATGATCGAGCTGGTGTTGAGTTTCCTCCGCCAACCCTGGGCGGTGGCCGCGATCGCGGTCGTGATCCTGGGGCTGATCTCGCTGCGGGTGATCGACCAGTACGAGCGCGGCGTGGTGTTCCGCCTCGGCCGCGTGCGCAAGGTCAGGGAGCCGGGCCTGTGCCTGCTCCTGCCCCTGATCGACCGGCTCAAGCGGATCGACCTCCGCCTGGTCTCGGTCGACGTCGCGCGCCAGGAGACGATGACCCGCGACAACGTGCCGGTGATCGTGGACGCGGTGATCTACTACAAGATCGTCGACCCCGAGAAGGCCGTGCTCGAGGTCGAGAACGCGCACCAGTCGACCTACCTGATCGCCCAGACCAGCCTGCGCTCGGTGATCGGTCAGGTCAGCCTGGACGACCTCCTCCAGCAGCGCGACCAGGTCAACGCCTGTCTGCGCGGCCTGGTCGACAACCAGACCCTCCCCTGGGGCGTGCAGGTCCCGATCGTCGAGATCAAGGACGTCGCGATCCCCGAGGCGATGAAGCGCGCCATGGCCCGCGAGGCCGAGGTCGAGCGCGAGCGCCGCGCGCGCCTGATCCAGGCCAGCGGCGAGGCCCAGGCCGCGGGCGAGCTGCGCGAGGCGGCCCGCACCCTGGCCGAGGTCCCCGAGGCCCTCCACCTGCGCACGCTGCAGGCCTTGAGCGAGGCCAGCCAAGGCCGCGGCAAGACGATCGTGCTCCCGCTCCCAGCGGAGTACCTCCTGACCCTCACCCGAGGTGGAGCCCAATCCCAGGCTCCGGCCCCGGCCCTCTCGGCTCCGGCCCCGGCCCAGGCTCCGGCCCCGGCCCTCTCGGCTCCGGCCCCGGCCCAGGCTCCGGCCCCGGCTCCGGCCCCGGCCCCGGCCCTCTCGGCTCCGGCCCCGGCCCCGTCTCAGTCCCCGGCTCCGGCTCCGGCTCCGGCCCCGGCCCCGGCCCCGGCTCCGGCTCAGTCCCCGGCTCCGGCTCCGGCCCCGGCCCCGGCTCAGGCCCCGGCTCCGGCTCAGTCCCCGGCCCCGGATCGAGCCCCGGCGGGCGCAGGGATCCTCCCGCCACCCGTCGAGGACCCCGACGCCGCGGCGATCGGCGACCTGGCCGACGCCCTCTCCGGCTCCTCGGTCGAGCTCTCCTTCGAGGACGACTAGGCCCCCGCCGTGTCGCGCGAGCGGACCCAGGCCGTCGCGTTGCTCGGCGCGTTGCTCGTCCTCGCGCTGGGCGTGGGCTGGCTGCTCTTCGACAGCGACCCCCCCACGCCTGACGACGAGCCCCCGCCCGCGGCCACGGCGACCCCCTCAGCGCGCCCGAGTCGCCACCTCGCCGCGCCGACCCCGCGGCCGACCCCGAGCGCCAAGCCGACGCGCGCGACCCCCGCCCCGAGCGCAACGCCCCAGGCCCCCCGCCCGACGCCCACCTCCGCGGCCCCCGCCCCGACCCGCGGCCGACTGCGCGTCGAAGGACGCGTGATCGACCCGCGCGGCACGCCGATCGCTGCGGCGCAGCTGACGCTCTGGATCGTGAGCGCCGCGCCCCTCCCCGGCGCGACCCGGGGCGAGGTCGGCCTGGAGCGCGCCGCCGAGGTCAGCGCCGAGGAGGCGATCGGCCGGCACGTGTTCGATCTCGGCCGCGCCACCAGCGACGAGCAGGGCGACTTCGCGCTCGAGGTCCCAGCGCCGCCCGCCGACGCCCGGCTGCGGATCAGCGCCCGCGCGGCCCGCAGCAGCACCGTCGGGATCGCGCGCCGCGACCTGGCGCTCCCGCCCGCGGACGCCGACGGCCTCGCGCTCCTGCCGATCGGCGACCTGCGCGTGGGCTTCCTCCCGCCGCTCGAGTTCCACGTGCGCGTCAAGGACACGCCGGTCGAGGGCGCCGAGGTCACGATCTACCGCGAGGCGACCCCAGTCGGCTGGAGCGCGCCCCATCCCCAGCCGGTGCGGAGCGTCGAGCGCAGCGACGCGCAGGGCTTCGCCGGGCACGTGACCACGGCGCGTCGGATCGCGTTCTCGGTCCGCAAGCCGGGCTTCGCCGTCGACCACGGCGCGGCGCTCCTGACCCCGCGCGGGACCCGGATCCAGGTCGAGCTCGAGCCCGAGCTCCCGACCCGCGGCGTGCTCCGCGACGCGGCTGGTCGCCCCCTGGGCGGGATCGAGGTCGAGGCCTACGAGCTGGGCGGCGGCTCGGAGAGCGGGCTGCGCGCCCTCTCCGAGACCTTCCGCTGGGTCCGCCGGAGCGCGGTCGCGACCACCGGGATCGACGGGCGCTTCGAGCTGAGCGGGCTGGGGCGCGCGCGGCGCTACCTGCTCCGGGCCGAGCCGCCGGCGGACGCGCCGCTGCGGATCCTCGAGGAGCGAGTCCAGATCCAGGGCCAGGAGCTGAAGCTCAGCTTCCAGCGGGGGCTCGTCCTGCAGGCGCAGGTCGCCTTCCCCGCCGGTCGCGAGCGCGGCGTGGCCTCGCTCGTCCTGCAGCGGCACACGCCCAGCGCGGCCTGGGAGGACCTGGCCTTGAGCCAGCTCGCGCCCGACGCCGCGCCCGAGGTCGCCTTCGATCGCCTCCCGCCGGGGCTCTACCGGGTCGCGCTCCACGCCGCCGGCTTCGCGCCCGTCGTGAGCGATCCGCTCCGGCTGAGCGGGGACGAGGCGACGACGGCCCTCCTGCTCAGCCCGAGCGACGCCCCCCGCGCGCTGCGCGGCCGCGTCGTGGCCAAGGGGGGCCAGCCTTTGGCCGGCGCGGTGGTGCAGTGGAGCGACTTCGGCACGCTCCACGCCGAGACCGACGCCGAAGGGCGCTTTCGCCTCGAGGGCCTGCCCACGGGGGAGCTGGTCCTGGCCGTCGGCGGGGCTGGCTACCAGAGCCGCTCGGTCGAGGTCCCCGCCGGGGTCGAGGAGCTGCCCGACGTGGAGCTGGGGTCGCTGCGGTGAGCGAGGGCCCCCAGACCCCGACCCAGGCTGAGACCGGAAGTCCGCGCGAGGAGCTCGCGCTGCGCGTGTTCGGCGGGCTGCTGCTCGTGCTGGGCCTGGTCTACGCCGCGGCGGCCGTGGCGCACCTCCTCGGTCCGCTGGGGGGGCTCGACTCGAGCTATCGCTGGCTCGAGCACCGCTACAGCGCGCGCGGCAAGGCGCCCCTCGCGGTGCACCTCGACCCGGGGCTGATCGAGGATGACCTGGGCCCCGTTGGCCACGCGGGCACCTATCCCCCCTGGGCTGTGGTCACGGGCTCGGCGGTGATCCCGCCGCTCGCGAGCCTGCGCGCCGCCAAGGCCTGGTTCGCCCTGTGCAGCTTGCTCGGGCTGGGGCTGACCCTGGTCTACGCGCGTTGGCTGGCCCAGCGCGCCCGCCCTGGGAGCCTGGGCGCCGTCCTGCTCCTGGCGGGGGCGGCGGCGGCCGTGTTCGGCAACGCCGTCTCCCTGCGCATGGGTCAATACGGCTTGCTCTTGAACGGGCTCCTGGCGGCCTGCCTGGTCCTGCACGAGCGGCGCCGCGACCTCGCCAGCGGCGTGCTGCTGGGGGTCGTGGCGCTGAAGCCGACGATCACCGCGCCCTTCGCCTTGCCGCACCTGGTGCGTTGGCGCTGGCGCTCGCTGGCTGCGGCCGCGGTCTACGTGGTCGGCACGAGCGCGCTCTTCCTGGCTTGGTGCGGGGTCTCGCCGGGGGAGCTCGCGACCATGCGCGGCGCCGTGCGCGAAGGCATGGCCTGGGAGACGATCTACAACGACACGGGGCTGATCCGGGTGCTGCTCGAGGTCGGGGTCCCGGGCGGAGCCGCCAGCCTGGCCGCGCTGCTCCTGGGTGGCCTCAGCGCGCTGGCCCTCGGCTGGCGCTTCCGCGCGGCCTCGACCTTGGCGCTGGCGGGCTTGCTCTCCCTGTGCGGGCGGCTGTGGATGTATCACCGCCGCTACGACGACACGATGCTCGCGTTCCTGCTCTTGGCGCTGGGGGCGCTCGCGCTGCGGCGGCGGCGCTGGCAGGCCTGGGCCGCCTTCGCGCTGGTGGGGCTCTCGCTCTGGGCGCCGACCCGGATGGTCTGGCAGGGCGCGCCCTTGATCTCGCTGCGGCTGGCCTGCTGGGGCCTGGGAGCGGGCTACCTCGGGGTCAGCCTCCTGGGCGGCGAGGACCCCGACCCAGCGGGCGTGATCAGCGGCACGGAGAGGGCTGTCCAGCGTGGATAGCCGACTCCAGGAGCAGCTGCGCGCGGCCCGCGCCGAGGGCGAGCCGGGGGCCTGGCTCGCCGCGGGGCGCTCGCTGCTGCGCAGCGGCGAGGGCGAGGCTGCGGGCGAGGCCGTGGCCGCGCTGGCCTCCGACCGGGACCGCATGCGCGAGCTGCTGCGCAGCCTCGAGCCCGCGAGCCTCGAGTCCTTCGAGCTGAGCGTCGTGGGCGAGCGCTTCGCGCGGGAGCGCGTGCGCGACGTCGCCTGGAGCTGCGACGGGTCGCGGCTCTACCTGCTCTGCGGACGCAGGGGCAGCGAGCTGGTCGAGCTCGACCCCGCCACCGGGCGCGGGGCGATCCTGCGGCGCTTCCCCGGGCGCGGGCGGGCCGTGGCCTGCGACGGCGCGGGGCGCCTAGCGGTGTGTCACTTGGACGCGAGCGAAGAGCACACGGAGCTCAGCCTGCGCGAGCCCGAGGGCGAGTGGCGCCCGCTGAAGGTGCCGCGCTCGGCGTGGTTCAGCGAGCTCTCGCTCCTGCTCAGCGGCGGCGAGCTGTGCGGGCGCAACAAGAAGGCCGTGCGCGCCTACCCCCTCGCGGGCGGGCGCGCGCGCTGGAGCGTGCGCGGCGAGGCCCTGGCCTGCGGACTGGCGGGGGTCGCCGCGCTCGAGGGCGAGGAGCTCTTGCTCTACGACCCCGGCGAGAAGACGCCCCGCGCGCGGGCGCCCCTCGACGAGCTCTGTCCGAGCCGGATCAAGCTCAGCCGCGCTGCGGACCCGCAGCTCATGGCCAGCGCCGAGGGCGCGGCGATCCTCTACCCCGTCGTGCCGCGCGGCCGGACCCCGCAGCGGATCACGCTGCACGGCCACGACCTGATCGTGCCGCCCCAGCCGATCTGGCACGTGGCCTGGGTCGACGACCGGTGCGACCTGCTCGGGCGGCGGGCGCTGCCCGAGGTCGAGCTCTACGACCAGGCGCTCTCGCCGACCGGCCGCTACCTGCTCCTGCTCGAGCGCAGCCCCGACGAACGGACCCTGCGCAGCCGCGAGGCGCACCTGGTCGACCTCGAGACGGGGGACTCGCGCGCGCTCGAGCTGCCGGCCCTGCCGGGGCGCCCGGCCTGGTCCCTCAGCGGACGCTCGCTCGCGATCGGCAGCGACGAGGGGAGCGTGCTCCTGATCCGCGCGGGCGAGCAGGGCGCGGGAGGCGCCACACCGGGCGGCGCCCAGGGCGAGGGGTGGCGCGAGCTGCGCAGCGCCGAGCGCTTCTGGCGGATCCGTCAGCGCGAGCAGCGCCTGGAGCTGCACTACGGGCTGCTGGGCACGCAGGGGACGCGCCGCGAGGTCGAGCTGGAGAGCTCCGAGGCCGCAGGGCGCGAGCTGGAGCGCCGGATCTCGGCGACGGCGCGCAAGGGCTACGAGGCGATCTGAGCGCGAGCGCTCACATCACGTTGCTAAGTGCTCACGCTGTCCTTAGGTTTCACCTCTAGCACTCTGCCCGAGACCCCTGTTTGAGCCACGAAACCCAACTGCTGCAGCTGCTCGCCACGCGCTTCCCCAGCCTGGGAGGCAGCGAGGGCGTGGCCCTGGTCGAAGAGCTGGGGCTCTACGCGGCCGGCGCCTGGAAGGCAGGGCCGCAGCGAATGGCGCAGCACGGGGTCAACGTGCCGGCTCAGCTGCACGAGGGGCTGGCGCAACCGGCGATTCAGATCGCGAGCACGGGTCGCGGCGGGACGAGCTTCCTCAGCCACCTGCGCCAGCGCTGGCAGAACGACGAGCAGTTCATCGCGGCCGTCGGCGCGCTGGCTCGGCTGTGGAAGTCCAAGGGCACCGGCCGCCACCAGCGCCCCGCGACCGGGGCCTACAAGGTGGTCAGCCCGGCGCCTGGGGCGACCCAGCCCGACCTCCAGTCGCAGCAATCGCCGGGGACCGGGCGCTTCCCGGGCAACACCACCGGGCGCTGGCGCAACAAGGAGGAGCTCGAGGAGCCGAGCGAGAGCGCGGTCCGGGGGCACACCGTCGACGTGGCGGGCTTCGAGGTGTTCGAGAAGCTCGGCGAAGGAAACATGGGGCGGGTGTTCAAGGCCAACCAGAAGAGCCTGGACCGCGTGGTGGCGCTCAAGGTGCTCAACCACTCGCTGGCCGAGGAGGACGAGACCTTCGTGGCGCGCTTCGAGCTCGAGGCCAAGTCGGCCGCGCGCCTGCAGCACCCCAACATCGTGACCGTGTTCGACGCGGGGATTTGCCCGCGCACCAACGCGCAGTTCATCGCGATGGAGCTCGTCGAGGGCGAGTCGGTCGGCGAGATCATCACCAACCAGGGCAAGCTGCCCGAGCGGGAGGCCCTCGCGCTCTGCCTCGCCATGACCGAGGCCCTGCACTGCGCCGAGCAGCACGGGATCGTTCATCGCGACCTCAAGCCCGACAACATCCTCGTCGGCCACGACGGGATCCCGCGCTTGACCGACCTCGGCCTGGCCAAGAAGCGCGAGGCCAAGGAGCTGACGAGCGCCGGCCTGGTCGTCGGCACGCCGCACTACATGTCCCCCGAGCAGGGGCTGGGCGTCAAGGACGTCGACGGGCGAGCGGACCTCTACTCGCTCGGGATCACGCTCTTCCACCTGCTCACGGGGCGGGTCCCCTTCGACAGCGAGACCGCGATCGGGGTCATCACCCAGCACATCAACGACGACGTGCCCGACCCGCGCAACTACGAGCCCTCGATCACGACGCCCACGGCCAAGCTCGTCAGCCACCTCTGCGCGCGCGAGCGCGACGAGCGCTATCCGACGGCCCGCGCCGCGGGGAGCGACCTCCAGCGCTGCCTGATCGGGCAGACGCCCCTTGGGCCGGAGGCCGCCGCCCTGGCGGCCGAGGAGGCCGACGCTTCGTCGGGTCGGATCCGGGTCGGGACGGTGTCGGGTGCCTTCGGCGGTCCAGGCGGCGGCGACGGCGGACTCCAGCCCCCCGACCTGACCCCGCCGGCCGACCTGGAGCCGGGCGACGCGGCCCTGTGGCGCTTCCTGCGCACGGGCTTCTTCCCCTACCTCGAGGAGGCCGAGCAGGCCTTCAAGGCCTCGCTGAACGCCACCAGCGGGACCGCGGCGGCCGAGCCGCAAGCCAAGCTGGCGCGCGCGGCCCTGCTGCGGGGCGACGCGCAGGGAGCGACCAAGAAGGCCCAGGCCGCCCTCGAGGGCGACCCGACCTGCAGGGCAGCGCTCGACGTCCTGGCGGCGCTGGATCGCGGCGAGGCGACCCGCGCCAGCTTCGTGGCGGGGCTCTCGGGGCTGAGCGCCCACGTCGCCGCCGAGCGCTGGGGCGATGCGCGGACCATGGGCAACCGCCTCCGCCGGGATCACCCCAGCGAGCCTCACCCCCACCTGCTCCTGGCCTACGTAGCCGCGCGGGCCAAGGACGAGGCGGCCTTCCGCGAGTCGATCCAGCTGGCCTGGGCGCTCTACCCCTCGCGGACCTACCTGGACGTGCCGCTCGGCAACGGCACCGACCTGCCCGCCGCGCAGGCGCTGATCCGCTTCTCGCGGGCGGCGCTCGACTCGGCCGATCCGGGGCGGATGCTGCAGACGGTCCAGAACACCGAGGACAAGAGCAACCTCGTCGCGGGCGCCGCGCGAATGGGCATCGGCGTCCTGCACACGGTCCTGGCGGACTCCGCGCGCTCGGCGAAGACCCGGCGCGCGCACCTGTTCGCGCTCTCGCGCGGGCTCTTGGCGCTGCAATACCTCAACCATGCCGTGGAGGTGCTGGCGCGGCTCAAGAAGCTCGAGCCGACGCCCGAGGAGGCGCGCGCGGTCGAGGAAGACGAGCGCGTGATCGCCGGGCTCAAGGGCGTCGCGCAGCAGGGGATCGCTCCCCAACGCGGGCGCTACCCCTGTCCGATCCTGAAGGCTCGCGGCCCCGCGCTGCGCCAGCGCCTCAAGACCATCGAGCGGCGGCGCAAGGAGTACACGAGCGAGGTCGACGCGATCAGCGAGCGCCTGGCCACCATCGGGAGCGAGGACCCGCGCGCCCAGAGCGAGATCAAGGCGGCGGCCTCGGCGCTCGAGCGCGAGGACCCCTACGCGCCGATCGAGGAGATCGACGCGGAGCTAGAGCAGATCGCGAGCGAGCTGCAGGAGCTCTCCGACGGCGCGCCCGCGGAGAAGTCGACCGGCTTCTTCGCCAAGCTCAAGGGCGCGGCGAACGCGGCGGGTCGGGCGGCCAAGACCGGCCAGCTCAAGGTCCGCGAGACGCAGCTGCGCACGATCAACCGCCCGCGCGCGGTGCGCGCGCTGGGGAGCTTCGTCGCGACGGCGTTGAACACCTACGGCTACGACCACCCCGACCTCGGCAGCGCGACGCGTCGGGCGCGGCACTTGTTGGCCTGCAACGAGCGGATCACCGACGAGGTCACGAGCCTGAAGCAGCGCTTGGAGACCCTGGGCGCGTAGCGAGGCTGTCGCTCCAGCCGTGGGCGCCTCGAGATCTCGAAGCATCGACTGGGCTGGAGTCGCCGGGGGAAGCTCGCGGGACGAAGTGTCCCCCCCGTGAGGAATCGCGCGGGACGAAGTGTCCCCCCGGGGGAAGCTCGCGGGACGAAGCGTCCCCCCGGCGGAAACGCGCGGGACGAAGTGTCCCCCCGGGGGAATCGCGCGGGACGAAGTGTCCCCCCGTGAGGAATCGCGTGAGACGAAGTGTCCCCCCGGGGGAATCGCGCGAGACGAAGTGTCCC
>MDTG01380204.1_pt1 | contig 11514 bp, 14 predicted proteins | sample 811421 | NCBI WGS metagenome assembly MDTG01 (sample SAMN05326645, study PRJNA326480) | marine metagenome | isolation source: seawater | place: Pacific Ocean: South East | collected 2011
GCATGGCCGTTGATGTAGTACTTAAACTGGATGCTTTCTTTCTAGTTTTAAGATTAATAACCTCATAGGCTTCATTACAAGTCGCCAACGCTGAAACTGTAATAAAAGTAGTTAGTAAAATAGTGAATAGTTTCATTTTTTATCCTTAAGTTTTAAATTTCATAATCAATTAATGTAATAGAAAAGCTTCGCTCAGTGCTCCCTGTCCCTGCGTATTCGCTGGTGACATTTACACTGAAATAGGCAATTGCATTTTCTTCATTTGCAAGCGCAGTCACTAAACACATACCCAGAGGCCCAATTGGAGATTTTTTTGCCACACAATTTTTTGGCTCAAAATTAAATTGATAATATGTGTACTCATACTTTTGCTTGGCCAGGTCTAAAACTTTTTGTTTATTGGTATTTAAAAAGCTAACGAGTCCCGTAACTGGTGTTGTTGCCATAGAGTTAGAGCTCAATAACGATAAAAATAGAATATACTTAAGCATAGGTACTTCCCTCTTTAATTAGAGTTCTATTAGCATTAGAAAGCCAGATTTGACCATGTTGAGGAGATATTAGTTTAAAATCAGCTATATTTTACAGGCTTTGGGTCTTTGGAAACCTAAATTAGAGAGCCCTATAAATACCACAAACTTTATTTAAACAAGAAGAATTCCGTTTATAAAATAACTTTGAGAGGTGTGTTTTTTTGTTCAATTTTCGACATTGTGCAAATTATGATCAACATCTTTATCTATTTATGGATACTTGTAATTATTTCTTGGCCTAAAAAGTGCACACCTGTCTAACTATGATGAAGAATATATTTTTAATTTTTAGTATTTTTGTTTCCACTCTCAGCTTTGCAGGTGACATGGATAAATTTTTGTCTTTGAGAGAGGAATTATATCAACTTCGAAATGATGGATTAAATGCGGTACCAATCCTTAGTATAATAGGCCGCAAGTCGCGACAAAAAAAGTTCAAAAGAAAACTTAAAAGGCTAAAGGCTTTAGTTAAATTAAGTAAAACGCATTCAAGAGATATTAAGCGAATGAGACAAATTCTATCTCTAGACCTTAAAACTAACTTTTCTCAAAAGAACCCAGGGTATGGAATGACGGGAGATTCTTATACAACAGCTTTCGGGGTGAAATTTGATAAAAGTTGTTTGAAAATGCTACAAAAAACAAGTCGATTACCCCGCCAAAGAGGAGCTAATTTGACCCCTAACGAGTACTTGTTATTAAAACAATCAAGCGCGGTTAATCATGTTGGGCTCGAACACGTTGATGAAGTCTTATCAAGTAAAATTAGTAGAGCGGTAGAGCATATGAACGAGTGCGGGGTGAATTATCCAGCTTTAAAAAATCATATATTAAATTGGTTTGATTCCTTAAAACAAACAAAAATTTACTGCGCCGATGAACATAGTACTGATGAAGGGAGATTGGCTTATGCATCTCCTGATTACATGCCTGCATTTATGGACAAAAAATTATTTTTTACCTTTGATAGTTTTATCAAATTTTTTTTAGAGCCTGTTCATAAGGCTGATTCTTACACCCAGGTCAGAAATACTTTTGTTCATGAGGTTTTTCATCTTTCTCATGCAGATAATAAAACTGTTTGGACTCACAATGATCGTGAGCAGGAAAACTTTGCTACAGCTTGCGATGATGATGATCGATTGAGTGACCGAGTATATTTGATGAGTGCTCTGTGTACAGGCCAAAAAATATCTGAAAAAAACCCCAGCGATTCTTCGGGTTATAAGATGTATATGTATGATCAATTGATGGCCATGAAGGTTCGATCCTGTGGGATGGAAAAAGGATGTGTTCGTCATTTTAAAAGTGGAGTAACAACAGCAAGAGAGGCTAAACGATTTTGTGAAAATATTGTAAAAATGGGGAAATGCCGAAACTCATTTAACCCTAGCTCAGTTCAATTTAGCTCAACAGTTAAAAGTGCTTTTAGAAAACTCTATCAAAAGTTTAATTCCTTTGCTCAAAAGTGTTATGACACCTCAGTCACTGGGACTAAACGGGTGAGAGTTGAAGAGTGCCCTACTCACAGGTATATCTCGATGTCATCAAATAAGCCTTTGGGAGACTTGATGGAAGAATTCTATAATTCTACCCCGAATCAAGCTTACCTCAAGTTAGTGACGGAGGATGTTGTCAAATACCTTTATCACCATCCACGCACATCTATATTTTTAACTCCTTCCGAATGGAGAGAGATAATATCTGGCATAGAGCCTACAACTGATTTAGGCATAACAAAGCACTGTGCGGAACGACAAAAGGTGTATGAGACTATTAAGAGTATGACAATGCCTAAAGTTGAGGAGTGTAAGTTAAATAGATAATAATTTTCACAATATGATTTATTAACAAATTCAAAAGTTATTTATAAACAATTTTCAGTAAGGATAATTTAGTTTTCTACGTGCTCAATCCCAAGACCCTGATTTTGGAACTCTTTTTTTAGATAAAGTTCTTTGATCCCTCTGCCAGAATTGCTCTCGGATAATTTATTTGAAAATTTAATGACTCCACAGATATCATTTTTGAACTGTGCAAAGGCATGATCATTAAAATTCTCAAGTGTGATGTGCTGACCTATTACTTTGCTTTTTTTTCCAAACCCTTCTGCGAGAATTAACAATGAGAGATCAGATAGCTCAACTGGTTTTGATTCAGTGATGATTTCATTAGCGTGCTTTATAAACTTCTCCTCTATTGGAACAATTTTGATACTAAAATTCTTTAAGGTGTGCCCATAAGGGCAATGAAGACAATTACTTTTACAGCATGTTCCTCTGTTTAGAAGGTAGGTCGAGGTGTAAACATTCTCTCCGCGATCATTTGTATATGTTAAATCGTTTTTTACATCATTCATACAAATCCAATGTTACTATAAAATACACTAAGGTTCCATGCACTTATTGTTTCTTATTTTTTTCAATATTAATTTTTCCCCGGCGAAAATAATAAACCAATGATTTTACCTAAACTAGTGTTGATCAAATATCGGAAGAAAAATATTATCATCAAGAACAAAATATTCGCATTCACGACATGTGGGATAGTGATTTGATATTGCTCATGAAGCGAAGCGAGTGAGTGAGGATAGTGACTCAAACTACCAGTCAAAAAATTCCTGGGTAAGTTCAAGGTGTCACCTCTGTCTTTAAAGTTTCTCCATTGTGAAATACAAATTTTGTTTTTCGGTGACTTTCTCTCCCAAGTCTTAAGGCAATTAGCTCGTCAATTTGCATCTGTAAAACTGTAAAGTGAATATCTTTATCGAACAAAGAGGTTATTGGTGAACCAGGTCTGGGTCCTTGGTAGTCCCGAAAATTTTGAATATTTTCTTTGTATTTAGATATTGTTTTTGAATTAGCTATTTTGGTTTCTCCGAAAAATTGTAGTTGAAGATGATGTTTTTGATCATACCAGCATAAGCTAGTGGCAGAGTTTCTATTAATATCTTCAACTTTTTGTGATAGTGAGTGAGTAAAGAAAAACAAAGAATTATCATTGAGTTCTCTAATGATAATGTTTCTAGAGTGTGGGTACCTTTCACCAAAAGTATTAAAAGTGGCCCACCGATTTCCTTTTCGTTTTTTGATTTGAATTTTAAAATGCTCGAATAGGTTTTCTAGGTTATTATTCATAACAAATATCATATGTTTCGTTTTTATATAGCTGTGCTAGTTTTACAAAGATATTTCCCATGCCTCCCAACTCTTGCAGTTGATTAAGGCTTGCTTTATGCCTGAGTGAACATTGCTTTGGAAAGTTTGGGTCAAACTTATCTTCTTCTGTGGATTCGTGAAAAAGAGAAAAAATAAGTCGTCCATCCCCTTCTGTTATTCTATTGTTTTTGACCCTTAGTCCATTTTTTGTCAATCCATCTTTGCAATTAAATGCACCTACCTCTTTCGGGAAATTTGTACACTGATCATCAACGCATGATTTACAAGGATCATGGATTGTGAGGACTTTATATTTCTTTTCTTCACTAAATATCTGACTGGGTATCTTAAGGTTAACCTCTTCAACTTTGGAATATTTCATAATGTCACCAGAACAAGGCCAGCAACATCTGTAGTAATTACCCTTCACACATCGATTTTTACTGTCACGAATTTTTACTGTTGTATATCGTTTAGGACGGTTGGGCATTATTATTGAACCACTCACGCCACAGTAAAATTTGTTATAAACAATGAATTCCTCATGACTATTGGCAAGGTTTTGATAGATATATTTGAAGAACATCGGGCCACCAGAATTACGGTTTCGATTTGGAAAGATCTTTGAATAATGATTTTTCATCATATTTTCAAACATGGCCATTTCATTTATTGATGGAGGATGTTTTTTACAAGCGGAAAAAACGGTAAATGTGAAAAAAAATAATAAGTATTTCATAAAGTCGCGATCCAATATCCAAGCAAACCTATTTGGAGTAACTGAATGATTACACTTACTGTATGGAGTTGCTTGAAAAGTTTAGTATTCTTTGAGTCAGTAGCGGCATTGATCTGATGCATGAGAACTTGTCGAGCGTACAGAGTGGTTATGGATATCCCAGCCATCGATAAGCTGATGAACGTGTTTACAGGCGCCGAAATTAAACTTGAGAAGATTGAGACGATGATTACTAATTTATAGTACATTGGGAAAGTTGAGCGAATTATTTTACGAGCCTCAGAAATTTCCATCTGTTTAAGTAAGGCTATCGCAAAGCCAAAGCTAAATAAAGACATTCCGCCGAATAAAAATGAAACCAAAAGTTTTATTATTATTTCCATCTTTTTATAGTACTAGCTGGAAAATTTAGATGTAATTAAACAATTCTTGAATTCTCTGTTGTCTAACTTTCGTTCCCTCAGTTGTGCAGCTTATGGATGTCAATTTTGAGAAAAGGTTGGCTATGTACAAGAAATCATTCTATCAATGTCTTGAATCATATTGAAATTTCTTTTTGAAGCCAATATGAGTGCGAGATATAAATCCCGCACTTGTATGTTATTTTAATTACCTAGAAAATGTTACGATAAATTCTTCAACTCCATTTTTAACTCCACCAACTACAACCGGATTTGTTGTTGTTTCTACTTTAAGCTTGCCTAGCTCTTTTACATTACAATCATGTTTGAATTTTCCTTTTCCTTGGCGGGTAATCTTAACGTCCACGCCACATGAGTAGCTAAATTTTGACCATAAGACATCATGAGCCTTTGTGATAGAGTATTTTCCATCTTCAGAGTTGAGGAATTCAAATGTTGCTTTTTCAATTCTTTCTGCAAACGGGTCAGTTCCGGGTCTTAGCTTTACCTTGACGAATACCATGGCATTTTCTGTTGTACAGTTGAAGAACATTTTCCTTTTTGATTTCACTTCCAAGTCACATTGATAGGAAAAGTTATTTGTAATGTATTCCACCACTTCAGTTAATGTCTTTGTTGGCCACCTTTTTGACGGTGATGAATCAGCAAATGAGGATAAACTTGAGACAAGGGCCAAAAATAGTAAGAATCTTTTCATTGTTAACTCCTTGGGGGTAATTAATTGTTTTTTTCTTGTGAGGGCAACCTAACAAGATCTAGTTGAAATTTTTGGTTAGAAAATAAAACGTCACCTTTTTTTCAATCTGAAGTCGATATTCTCCTAATTACAAAGAATTAAAACAATCGGAGGAATTTTGTTGGTTTGATAGTAGAGGTTATTGTAAAAAAAATTTAGATGCCAAATCTTTTAAGCCTCGTTACAATTAGGATTCACTATTATGTAGCCGAGAGGAATTGATGAAATCACTATTTATTGCCCTTTGTTTATCTCTAATGACTCAGTTATTTGCTGCAACAGCAAGTAAAACCGTAAAAGTTAAAATGGAAACTAGCTACGGTGAGATTGTTCTCGAACTTAATCAAGAGAAAGCCCCAATTACGGTTAAAAACTTCCTAAAATATACTGATAATAAGTTTTATGAAGGAACAATTTTTCATCGTGTCATAAACGACTTCATGATTCAAGGCGGTGGGCTAACTGCGGATATGAAAAAGAAAGCCACCCTCGCTGAAATAAAAAATGAAGCGGACAATGGCCTGAAAAACGAAGTGGGAACCATCGCTATGGCCCGAACCAATAATGTTGATAGCGCAACATCACAATTTTTTATTAATGTTAAAGATAATAACTTTCTTAACCACCGAGGCAAAAGCCCAAGAGATTACGGGTACACAGTATTTGGAAAAGTTATAAAGGGAATGCCTGTCGTGAATAGAATTAAAACTGCAGCGACAACTTCAAAAGATGGAAGACAAAATGTTCCGATGGAACCGATTGTAATCAAAAAAGTTACCCGTCTCTAAGAGTGTTTAAAATATAATTAATTAAGGATTTACTTTACTTAAATACTTTAGAAGATGTCTCTTTTTTGCCAGATGCTTTTTGAGTTTTACCGATCTCGAGTTGGTTAAATGGCCATTGCAAAGGTCGCCATTTTTATCAAGACGTAAGATTTCATTGAAAATTTGCATGTTAGTAAGATCACTTTGAGGGTATTTTTCTCTAAATTTATTTAAAAGAATTTTTATAAAACGGTTTTGAGAGTCACCCATTCTTAAGGCGTCAACAACTTTCATAATAAATCGATTTCCAAAATATTCAATCGTGAATTTAGTTTCAAAAGCAATTGCAGTACCAATAATTGCAGGCGGCAATACAATGGCTGATAAGATAGCAGCATTTAAATACTCAATGGGCAGTATTGCCCAGCCAATCATTGCAATAAGATAAGCTTTTGAAAGAATAGGGAGTGATAGGATCAATGTCGGTGGGTTATAAAGGATGAACCTTCTCAGATATTCATTTCTTAGCGCATATTCATCTAGACATGTTTGATTAAGCATCTGTGATTCCGTTTCCAAGGTTTCTTTTTTATCTACGGCGTCTCTTTGATCATGTGAGAGCATTGGGTTACTTGAAAATATAATTAAGATTACAAAAGAAAATTTAAGAATAAGCTTTTCCGTAAGATAAGAATTCTTAGCATACATTATTTTTTATGCAAAAATTTAGCACAAAGTAATACTAGAATGTAGATAAAGAAGATGGTTTAATTCCAGCAAATAGTCCTCATAAGAAAAAAGACCCAATTCCCATTAAGTTAATTTGTTGAATTTGTTGGAAAGTATAATAATAGTGCAGTTTTTTAAGCTACCTCGTAAATACTGGATTTTCTTCACTTGATAGTTTTTTGTTAAATTTATAACCATCGAGATTGAACGCTTGGATGTCCTCTGAGGCTTGAATTTCATTTTGAATGATAAAGCGTGACAGCATTCCGCGAGCTTTTTTGGCAAATAGCCCTATCATTTTATATTCACCGTTTTTCTTTTCTTTGAAAGTTGGGGTGATTACCTTTGTCTTTGTAAGAAGTTTTGTGTTCACAGATTTAAAGTATTCATTGCTGGCACAATTTACGAGCACTTTGTCCTTTTTGAGGGATTGGTTTAATTGGTTTGTAATTTTCTCGCTCCAAAAACCATAGAGATCTTTACTACCACCACAGGGAAATCTTGTTCCCATCTCCAATCTATATGGCTGAATAAGATCTAGAGGACAAACAAGTCCGTAAAGACCTGATAGAATTCTAAGATGTTTTTGAGCGAAATCAATTTCTTTTTTAGAAAAGGAGTCGGCGTCAAGCCCAACATATGTGTCGCCCTTAAATGCAAACATCGCTTGCTTAGCATTATCTAAATTAAAAGGTGTTTTAAACTCTTTATAGCGTTTAACATTTAAATCAGTTAAGGGTTTGCTTAATTTCATCATCGTTGAGATTTTATCGGGGTTACATTTCCTAAGCTCTTTTATGAGTTGTTCAGACATAGTAATATCTTTTAAGTTTGTGAACTTCTTTGTTGGAGCACATGTTTCAAAATCAAGCTTTTTGGCAGGAGAGATGACAACGATCATATTTGATACCTTTTTGAAATTTAGACTTGTGAGCCTAGGATATAATAAAAATTCACTTGAGAAAACTTTCATGAAAATATTTTTAATTTTTTTTATTCAAAAGAGATACAAAGTTCATAAGTTTCTAGGATTTTACGAACCGGGCATTTATAACTATCTAATGAAGTTTTATGTCTTTTAGAGTTTTAGCTAATTATTGAATAATTGTAACGATTTAATATTTCTAATAACTTAATACCTTATATAATAATATAGGCAGTAGTGAGAAATTTTTAAATGTGGATATGTTCTTAGACTATGATCAAGAATATTAAACGGTTTCGAGAGTATGGTAACTTATTAAAGTAGGTCATTGGAGTATTTAAATGAAGATTGATGAAAACCTTGTTAAAGCATGTAAAGATTTTATCGATAAACGATTTCCAAACTCTAACACAGAGGAGGGAGCCGCTGCAATGTATACGGAAGACGGTGAAATAATTTTAAGTACTGCTCCCGATGTCTTTAACTCTGGAGCTGGTTTGTGTCATGAAACTGGTGCTATCTGTGATGCTTATAAAAATGATAAAAAAATTGTAGCATCAATTTGTGTCAGTAAAGAAAAAGATGGAAGCTATGTGATTCTCACACCCTGCGGAATTTGCCAGGAGAGACTTTATTTTTGGGGTGGAGATGTTGAAGTAGGGGTACCATCTGAAAATGACCTCTCAAAGTGGGAATCAAAAAAATTAAAAGAGGTGCAGCCTTATTATTGGGCAAAACCTTTTATTGAATGAGTGGGCTTAGCGAAGAGTTTAACCCAGAATCCATACGTGAAGTAATTCAAGAGTATAAAAAATCTAATTTTTATTTAGAGGACCTGTCTTGTTGTGAGAATGAGTGTATTTGCTAATCTATTGCAAAAAAGGGGCGGAGACCAGATCGTTAAATACCCATGAGTTGATAAAAAAAGTATGACGCCTCATTAAGTTTTATTTAATAATATTATTTTATTAAAAACCCGAATAATCATTGTTGAAAAAATAATTTATCATTTTTTTTCAAGGTTAAATATTTTTACGAACTTAAAAACTCTCAAATATGTAAAGATTGTCTAAAAGTGATTTTATCAACACTGAAGCAGGATTAATCAGAAAGACTAGTTTAACAAATCGCTATGCATTGGCAGTCGTCATTTGAGCTTTTTTTAGTCATTTTCTTTAGATCAATTTCAAGTTTTTGCAAATAAAAGCTGGCAGCTTGTCTTGTTTTCTGTTCATATTCACTTTGTTCAGAGATTGTTTGATATTCTAGGACCTTGTGGCGAACCTCTCTTATTGCGCATTCTTTGCAGCGAAATAAATTAGAGCTATCTGAGATTATCTTTGAGCTTTGGTACAAAAGAGATAGAAGTCTTATTTGTACTTCACTGCTTGAAACATTAAAAAGGTTCTCAATCTCTAACTGGCATCTCAAAGCTTGTCTGTATGCTAATTCATAGTTTCCTATCTTAAAATTTTTTTTACTAATTTCGATGTACTCATTACATGTTTCTTGCATTTTTTAGTTCCTTATTATGACTAATTGCTAAATATGAATGGCTCTGTTTTCAGTCGCCGCTAAGCATGCTTCTTTAAAAGTTTCAGTGTATGTTGGATGAGCGTGGCATATGCGACATATGTCTTCCGCGCTAGCCTTGAACTCCATCGCTACCACAGCTTCAGAAATGAGATCTGCCACTCGAGGTCCAATCATGTGAACGCCGAGTAACTCATCTGTCTCATGATCAGCGAGAACTTTTATAAAGCCCTCATCCTCGTTACTGGCCCTTGCTCTTCCGCTTGCCTTAAATGGAAAAGACCCTACCTTGTATTTAATTCCTTTTTCTTTTAGTTCCGCCTCGGTGGCCCCTACTGATGAAACCTCCGGCCAAGTGTATACAACGTTTGGTATTAATGAGTGATTAATATGAGGTTTTTGCCCTGAAATTAATTCAGCAACATATACACCTTCTTCTTCTGCTTTATGCGCAAGCATAATTCCTTGTGTTACGTCGCCAATTGCATAAATATGATTGATTGAAGTTTGATTTAGTGAATTGGTTGAAATTTTCCTTTGTTTATCTAAATCAATTCCAATTGCCTCTAAGTTTAACCCTTCCGTGTAAGCCGCTCTCCCTACAGAGACAAGACATTTATCACCATCTAATTTTATTTCATCTCCAGACTTCACATTCTCGGCAGTAAGGGAGAGTTTTGTTTTAATCTTTTTAACATTTTTGACTTTGTGGCCTAACAAAAATTTTACCCCAATTTTTGTTAATGATTTTTGAAGCTCTTTTCCCAAATCCTTATCCATCATCGATATTATCGAGTCCTCATATTCAATGACAGTGACTTCGCTTCCAAGTCTTCTATATACAGAGCCTAGCTCTAAGCCTATTATTCCGCCGCCTACGATCATTAAATGTTTCGGTAGTTTATCTAGGTACAATGCCTCAGTGGATGAGATAATGCTTTTTTTGTCAATTTCAATTCCAGGTATAGAAGATGGTTTTGACCCTGTGGCAATGACGATATTTTTACCTATTATTCTTTTTTCTTCATCACCTTGTTTTATTAGTACTGTATTTTTGTCTTCAAAAGACCCAATCCCAATGAAAGTTTCGACTTTGTTTTTTTTCATTAAGTATGTCAGTCCATCGCAAGTTTTCTTTACAACTGACTCAACTCTTTCTTTCATTTTTTTAAAGTCTAGCTTTAGGTCATTGGATATTATCCCGTGGTCTGCACCGTGGTGCTTAATGCTATGAAATCTCTCAGAGGAGTCTAGCCATGCTTTGGAGGGGATACACCCAACATTCAAGCAAGTTCCACCAAGGCTATCATATTTTTCAACGATGGCCGTCTTAAGTCCAAGTTGAGCACACCTGATGGCGCAAACATAGCCCCCCGGGCCGGATCCAATTATGACTACATCAAATTCTTTCACTGTAATTCCTTATAAATTTAGAAGATACTTTTCAAAAAGCTCTTTAGATGGGTTTTCAAGAACCTCTTTTACCTTAACTAAGAATGATACAGAGTCTTTACCATCAATAATACGGTGATCGTAAGAAAGCGCTAGGTACATGATAGGTCTTATTTTTATTTCGCCATTCACTACGTGAGGCCTATCAACGATGTTATGCATTCCAAGGATTGCAGACTGAGGTATATTTAAAATTGGTGTTGATAGCATTGACCCAAAAGTGCCTCCATTGGTAATTGTGAAGTTACCTCCTCGCATCTCGTCTATGGTAAGTTTTCCGTCTCGAGCTTTTTCCGCTAGGCTTCTTATGGTGCCTTCTATTTCAGCAAGACCCATCGACTCTGCATTTTTTATAATCGGAACCACGAGACCATTTGCAGTTGATACGGCAATTCCGATGTCAGCATATTCGTGGAGGATTATATTATCATCTTTTATTATTCCACCGATTATTGGATATTCATTTAGTGCAATACAACAAGCTCTAGTGAAGAAAGACATAAAACCAAGTGAGACTCCA
>MDTG01067984.1_pt1 | contig 11513 bp, 20 predicted proteins | sample 811421 | NCBI WGS metagenome assembly MDTG01 (sample SAMN05326645, study PRJNA326480) | marine metagenome | isolation source: seawater | place: Pacific Ocean: South East | collected 2011
AAAGACGATGTTCTTGATATTGAAGAAGCAATCAAGAAAGAAAGAAAAAAATTAGAAAAGTCTTTTGAAAAGGGTGCAATTAAAATGTTAGACACACATGTTTCAGAACTAGATTTCTCTTACGAATAGGATTAAATTATGAAGGCAAAATCTAATTCGGTAGTTGCAAAATACTTAAAGATTTCCAACAATTACTTTAATAAGATTAAATCGCTTATGGAGTATGAGCCTGAACAAGCAATCCTACTCGCTGAGACTTTATTTGATAGTGAGCAAATATCAAAAAAGGAAATGGTTGAATTACAAGATCTTTATTTTGGTAAGGTGGTTCTTGAAAAAGCACTTGAATCAGCAAATGAAGAAGTTCAAAAAGAGGGTGGTTGGATTACCATTCGAAAAAGTAATGGTTTGAGTTACACAGTCAGTATTCCACTTAAACTTGAATGGTCTTACACCAGCATCAAGAATGTAAAATTAAAATTGGTCTATAACATAGAAAAACCGTTAAGGATATTCCCCAGAGGAGCCGGAGGTTTATACAATCGTAAAAAGTACAGTGGTGCTATGGAAATGTGGCCATTGCGTACTTCTTTGAGTTTTAATTCTAATGAGAGTCTCTCAAAAGTTAAGCGAAAAATCGCACCACAAAGTCTTAAGATTGATTATATTAATCTTGTGGATGCTTTGTGGGAAAAGTATGGGTTTTTTGATATAGAGGAGTAAAAATGGGTGTAGTATTTCAACAAGGGCAGGTTCTGGGAAGAGGAGATCTTGACATCTTCTTAACAAATAATTTTGGCAATCCTACAAACGCATATTCTATTACATATGCCCTTTACTATGTAGACCCAAACTCTCAGCAAGAAGTTCTGATTGGTTCTACTTCAAGAACACCTGTTAATCCTGCTGTTGGAGAATACTATGCTTCTATGATGGTTCCTCAAAATGCTAATCCTGGAGATTACAGAATTAGATGGAACATCAAAGAAACATCTACTTCAAACATGGAGGGTGCTGTACAAGAGTTTGGTATTATTGCCATAAATGCCACAGTAACAACATCCCAGTATTCTGCTTGTGTTCAAGACCTTATTCGTAAAATGCGTTTCCTCACAAGAGATAATAACCCTGACCGAAATTACAGATTCAATCCTCCGGAAGGAGAGGGTCAGATAGGGTGCTACAATCAAGTATTTGGATATATTTGGACTGACGAAGAGTTTCATGAGTATTTAGAGATGGCACTTTGGAAGTGGAATATGCAACCTCCAGAAACTGACGAGTTGAGCAGTGTCGATAAACTTTGCCAGATGAAACCAAATTGGAAAGCAGCATTACTCTGGGGGTCCCTTGTCACTGCCGCGCAGGCTCTAGTATATAACTGGATAGCCAATGAGTTTGACTACTCTATAGGGGGTATTTCGCTTAACATAGAGAAGTCTTCTAAATATGAGGGGATGAAAGCAAATGCGGAAAGTCAATGGGATAAACTTGTAGAGGCAAAGTCTAGAACTACAAAATATATCCGTGGTTTAGCACAGCCAAGATTTGGTCGTGGGGTTCGTTCGGCTTTTGGTCCTTATGTGGGACGTGGCGTTTTAAGTCCTCGTTCTTTCATTTAACACTTTATAGAGTATGTTTAAGTAAAGACTGAACCTTATGTAAAATATAAAGGAGAACATTATGATTACAATAGATACTGGTCGAGAGGATATGGATCTGTACAAAGAAGGTGAGTTTTCTTGGTACAGTGTTTCTTTGGATTTCAAAGAAGAAATGGAAGAATTAGCCAAAAAGAAAGGTTTGTCTGTTTCCGGAAATGTTTATGGAACAGGACATCCCCAAGATAACGGTGCTTATTGGGATGCCAATGTAACACTGGAAGACGAAAATGGTGGCATACGTCTAAATGTACAGTACGAAATGGAGACTAAATATGGTCCTGGTGGAATAGGAGGAACTGATCTTCTCCTCATAAAAGGGAACATTTTCGGTAAAAAGATTAAAATTAGAGAAACAAAATACAATGCAGATTTTCATATAGTTGCTAAATTGTTAGAGCCTTATTTTGAGGCAAATAAAAACGACATCTTAATAGAAATCGCCGAGTTGCAAAAACAAATAGATGACCTCAAGAAACTTATAGGATAACATTATGAAAAAACATGCTAAAATTGAAAGACACACTGAGTGGGAAGACCAAGAAAGATATGACTCAGGAGAAGAAAGTCTTCTTGGCCACTATGAGGAACTTGTGGATCAAATAGAAGCATGGGCTAAGAGTAAAGGAGTATCCGTCTCCGGATACTTAGAAACAAGTGGGGAATTCTCGCTAGAGCATACCCACTCAGTGGGAATGGAAGTAGAAGTCGTGGGGGGTGTTTTTGACCTTAGAGTTGAACTTTTCGGCAAAAAAGCAAGAGACAAAATATACATCTCTGGTGATGTGGGAGATTACACTGTCGACTTTTCCTATGGTAGTTATGATCCCTACTCGTACACTTTTGAGGAATTGTTAGGGAAAGCACTACAAGATGTGATTTCCGACATTCAAAGTCAAATAAAAGAATTGCAAGATGAACTCAAGAAACTTTCATAGGAGAACATTATGAGTAAAAGAGAACTAAGAAAAATTGCTCGAGAAATTCGAGAAATTAAATCCCAACTATATAAAAGTGAAAGAAAACCAGGGATGAGTTACATCACTTTTCCAGATAAACTTACAGATCCAGAGTTTAAGAAAGTAAATCTAGATATGCGTAAATTGCTGGAAAAATATGTGCCAGAAGAAAAGATAGGACGGGACGTTGGTTTTGGTTTGCAAGTGTATGTAAGTGAAAACAAAGAAGTCGAACAGTATAGTGTATCTTTCCAATTCAATAAAGATGCTGATGTCTTTGATATTTACGGAAGATTGTATCGGGAGTATGAAAAAGAGTATGACGATGCGCCAAGTTTTAAGAGATGGATAAATGTTTTGTTCCTCAAATGGCTTGCTGCAGAAGGTTACAAGTACAAAAGAGCATCTACATATTTCCGTGGCAGCAATACAATGCATGTTGATATAGACTTTATACAAAAATAGGAGAAAATTATGCGAAGAAGATATGCATTTGATGAGGCAGAAGAAGTCGCTAAAATCTTAGGCGATTTGTCACCCACTTATCCTGGCCGAACATATAAAGAAGGCAACCATGCGTTTACATTTGACGAGTGGAAGGCACAATGGAAAGTTAAAGGTCGAAATGTACAAACCATTATAGACGGTAATTCTTACTATGGTCTTGTTGGACAACTGGCTGTAACTGAACTTGGCGATGACTTAATGAGGTTTGCAAACAAATATAATCTTGCAATTTCTGCGGAAGAGTCTTCAAAAGCAACAGGAACTTTCCTGGATCGGGATACTGGTGCTCGACTATTAGATTCTTTCGTGTCTGAATTCGAGATAGGGTTTTATTCTATCTCCCCTGACGAAAGATTTAATTTGGTTTTTCATATTGAGGGAACTTGGGTTGTAGAATGGTATCAAGGGGGCAAAAGTTCTTGTAAAGGATCTGTTTGGGCTGAAACCAGTTTTAAGTCTGCTGATCGTGACGGAAATGGTTATCTTGGAGAGTATGAGATTGGTGGCGATGAAATCCACAACTTTAACAATACATCTGGCCATGCACAGTCGATAACTTTGGAATCTTTTATCCCCGCAATGGAGCAGTTTATTGCGCAGGCGAAAGTCGAGTATTCCAAAATCTATGCCGTAAAAGAAGCAAAGATTAAAGAACAACTTAGAAAAGTCCAAGCAGAAAAGACAGAATTACTGTCACAGTTATAGGATAACATTGTGAAGAAATTAACAGCAAAGAAACTTCTTTTAGAGGTTCGGGAAATTAAAAAGCAGGCAGCGATCTATTTGGAGAGCGATGTAAAAGAAGCACTCCTTAAAGATGGTATCTCTGAAAGTGATGTTAAAGAAATCCTGAGTATAATGTATAACACACTCAAAGGATTTCCTTCTGGAAGCACCCAGAAGGCTTTCAATAAGTTTTTGGGAAAAGCAAGAGAATACGGATTCTCTCCGAGTAACCGATCATTCCGTGTTGTACAACAATACTTTGCAATGATATCTTAACGATGAAGATCCTCCCTCCAAAGTTTGCACCCATAGCACCTGAAGATTTCTCTTGGGTTGAGTTTGGGTTATGTAGTGGAGCGATGATGCTTCTTATATATCTTATTGTTTCTTTAGGATCTAAGGATAACCTTTAACTCATTCTTAAGACGTCTTGCATCAGGTCCTCTAAACCCTCCTGCGTTCATTAGAAAGTATTGTATGATTTCCCTAGCAGGTTCGTACCCGAACGAATCATTTATACTCTCAAGGTAAAGCATGGCCTCCAAATAAGGTAGTGCATATGGGGAAATGTTATCACCCCATATAACTGCTATCTCAGAGGCAACAATGTTAATCTTTCGCATCGGTATCCTTATGCAGTTTTGCTCTAACCCAAACACCCAAAATGGGGAGGGAACTCAAAACTGCGAATAATGCGTTCCATTCTCCATGACAGTTCAGTAGATGTTCCATATTATTTCTCCTTAGTATCTAACTCGGCCACGACAGGCTCTTTTACTTTTCTTCTTTTTCTTGTCAGCCACTACAAGACGAGGTCCACCCATCCATTCTACTAGAGTACCTCCGTTTTTGAAGAACTCTTTTCTTTCAATTCCTCGGGCACCAGCCATCATATTCAACATTTGCTTTCTTGCTTGTTTTTGCTTCTTGGTCATTTTCAACTCCTATATTTATTAACCTTACATATACATAAGGTCTGGGAAAACTTAAAACATACCGCAATAGAAAAGTTATATGCGTTTTTATATGTATTTGGGGGTGTAGTTCAGTTGGGAGAACACTTGCTTTGCACGCAAGGGGTCAGGAGTTCGAGTCTCCTCATCTCCACTTTTTATTTCATAGGGAGTCTAATGTTAACAGCAATGGGCGATGTAATGCGCGAAGCATTCAAAAGAGGCTGCAATAGAAAGTTTATGCCCTTTGGTATATTGTAATCAGGAGTTTTAATATGTATAAATTGTCTTCGAAAAGGCTTGCCGTTCAAAGGGTTATGCAAGCCAACATGTTTAAGTACATGCAAAGCATATTTTCCAGTATTGATAAAAAGACTGTTAAAAAAATCCAAAGTTTTCTTCTTTCAGACTATATGTTCTCAGAAGTTATAGATTGTATTGATTTTGAATATGACTATACGGTGTCAGAAAGTTCCTACTACACTGGTTTTGGAAAGCACACCCCTGCCACTTGGTACGATCCCGAAGAATGGGAAGAGATTGACATTAGTGCTCCTAGTGCGTACAAGGTAAAAGTTTCCGGAACTGTCGATCCAATCTGCATTGCAAAAGTTATTGCTAAAGAAAGTTCGGCAAAACCATACATTAAAATATTTGAGCAAATTGTTAAGCAGAGTAATTTTGCAAAACTTTTTGTCGACACATTTTTGAATTCTTTAAGAAATGTTGGTTCCGAGTTTTTCGATTATTTAAGTAACCTTGTAGAAGAACTAGGAGATGACTGGGTTTCTGAGTCTGGGTTTTCTTATGAGGATCCTGAAATTATTCTCGGAGATGTTAAGTTCAAAAAAGCCAATGTCAAATCTTCAGGTGCAAAAATAAAGTTTGATTTGTTTTTAGAGGTCGAGATAGAGGGGGATAACTTACAGTTAGAAAAAGAAGGACCTGATCCTGACGACTATCGCGACTTTTATGACGATTATTAAGGAGATAATAAAATGAATGACGACAAGTCCCCGTTACAATCTAAGAAATTTATTTTCGCTATGACTTGCAACATAGCATGGCTCGGTATTCTGTTGTATGCAATAAGGTCTGGTACGGACGTTGTTGTCTTGACTTCTATAATATATACTGCGGGAGCCACACAAACTCTTTATTTGGGTGGACAAAGCGCAGTAGATGCTTGGGTTCGCGGAAAAACCAATTCTAATAGTATCCAACAGCAGCAACAATCTCAAGGGAAGATTAATCTTCCTGGCCCAAAAAACTTTGAAATGACATAGGATAACATTATGAAAAAATTAACAGCAAAGAATCTTCTTAAAGAAGTAAGAGAAATCCAGAAACAATCAAGTGGTAATCTTAGTAGACCTGAACCCGTTCAGTTCATCACTAAATCCGAACTTGTAACCGAAGTTCAAAGTTCTATTGAAGATGTGTTCTTTCCTTGGGGTGCTGCAAATGTCCAAAATGTGTCTTATCGTGATGGGGTTGCTTATGTTAAAGGTACTTTTGAATGCGAGGTAGAGGCAGAAAGATTAATGTTGGTTGATATACTCGACTTAAAAGATTTGGGTTCTAGTATGCCTAAGTGGAGTTGGAGAATGAAAGATGTCAATTCTTACGGTGCTGACTTTGCGGGAGTGCGATTGTTTGTTACTTTGACACCGAAAGGTCTAGTTCTTGAATGTTATGCTTCTCGTCCAGAGGAGATAATTAATGATCCGAAAGGAATTAGAATTACTAGAAAACAACTAGATGATTTGAAAATTACAAAGGTGATTGGTCATTATGATGATCCAGTACCCACACTCAAAAAAATGGACAAAGACTTTAGAAAGAGTTTCAAAGAACTTTGAAAAATAAAAGGATAACATTATGAAGAAATTATCAGCAAAAGATCTTCTTAAAGAAGTTCAATCTATTAAGAAACAGGCATTTGACAAAAAGTCTGCCAGTCGTTTAGAGTTAAGGGAAGTCGTAGATTTCGCAAATGCTTGGGCGAATACTCCCGTAAAACTTAGATCTTCTTTTGAAGATGCGTTGTTTGCTGGCCAAAGAGGTATAAATCCTGACAATATTGATCCGAAAATGGTCAAGCAAATGCAAAAGGTTTTTGGTGGCATGAATGAAGACTTAGATATTTGGTTTTCAGAGTTTTTTAGATATTATTATGGGAGATAATCATGAGTAAAAAACTAACAGCCAAACAACTTCTTAAAGAAGTTCAATCTATTAAGAAGCAAGCAAGTTCAGGTTTTTTCAAGCCTTATCCTATTGAATATGAGGATGAGGAAGATTTAAATGTAAGTATTGACTCTGTTCTTCTCGACATCTTAGATGGTTATGGGTTTATGGGAGCCACTGATGTAATAGTTAAAGGCGATACCGCATATGTAAAAGGAAACTTCGAACTCGAACTTGATGTTAAGCAAATCAAGCCTTGGTGGGAAGAGGCAGACTGGGGTTTCGTAGGTGCCGAGATAATTTCTGGGTTAAGTGGTTGGTCTATTTCAGGCACCAAATACGATATCGTACAGATAGTTGGTCCTGGGTCAAATGAGGAATACTTTGTGGGAGACCTACCAAGCATTATTTTAAGTCCCTTTCAAGACGGTCTTGTAATAAGAGTTGGGGACTTATCTGGAGATTACGACAAAGACATTAAAACAATTCAAAGATTGATGTTAAAAGACTTTGAGGACAACTTTGAGGAACCTCCTTGGTGGAAAGATTTGGGTGAGGATATGAGTTTCGTGAGGAAGTTGGTTGATGATGTAGTTTCTAACCTGCCAAAAGGTTGGTCAGTGGACAAATACGATAATCGTGTTTGGCAGGTAGTCGGTCCCGGATTTGGAGACCGCAATAATCCTACATGGTGGAATGCAAAACAGCCTGAGGCATGGCAGTTCGCGTTTCCAGACAAACAATATCCAGGAGGATATGTTGATCATGGAGGTGGAAACTACGAGGATCCTCTATGGTTTGACGATGACCTTACCAATGATTACAAAAAAGATGTTTCGATCATAGCGAAACATATTCTTAAAGAGTTTAAGAAATACGCAGAATAATTATAGGAGAAATCATGAAAAGATTAACAGCCAAGCAACTTATTAAAGAATTCCGATCCATTAGAAAACAAGCAAGTTCAGGTTTTTTCAAGCCTTATCCAATAGATTACGAGAATGAAGAAGACTTAAATTCTAGCATTGATTCGGTACTTCTCGAAATTGTTGATGGGTTTGGTTTTCTCGGTGCTACAAATGTGGTTGTCAAAGGTGACACTGCTTATGTAAAAGTAGAGGGGGAAGTAGAACTTGATGTTAAGCAAATCAAGCCTTGGTGGGAAAACGAAGAATCTAAGAAAGAGTTTGTTGCTTTTCTTGCCGACCTATACCCACCCTTCTCCTCCGTATCTTTTGTTAACGGTCTTTTCACTGCTGCTGTTAGAGGAGAAGGGTTCATACATAAGATCCATATCGACTTCGAAAATGAGTTTGTTGGGGTTAATAACGATTTTGACGCAGGATTTACTGTTGTAAATAATCAAAAACTTGACTCTCAGAATGCTTATGAAGCACTCGAAGAATTGAAAGAAACAATCCAACCTTGGTGGACGAGTGCTTCAGTTGCATGGTCAAATGTTGCTAAAGACTTTGCTAGAGCCATTGGTAATGATTGGTACGCAGAGTATTTTGATCAGCAATGGAGAATTTATACCGATGAATACACCAACGAAGAGGCAGATGAGGATGGGCTCGGACCCGAAGTTGCTTTAAGTTCAAGACCTAACGATGATTGGATGGTGGCTTCCCGAGATGACGATGGTGCAATTGTTTACAAGGACGAACTCTCTGGAGATTACTCTAAAGACCTCAAATACATGGCGCAAGCAACCAAGAAGTATTTGAAAAAAATTAGAAGATAAATCTTCTAATTTAAGGGATACGCAAAATAAGATAAGGGGTTAAACATGAGTAAAAAACTATCAGCAAAGAATCTTCTTAAAGAAGTAAGAACTTTGAAAAAACTTGCTTCTCAAGACTATAAAGAAAAACTTATCGGATTACTGATAAGTGGGGATCCAGATAACATTACTCAAGCATTATCTTTGAATGATAGTTTAGACCTCTTAACAGATCAAGAAATAGGAGATATCCTTGTTCCTTTTATTGTCCGATCAAGGATGGGTCAGTCCGATGTGCTTTTTAAACAATATGGGTTAGGTTGGCTTATTCTAGAAACAGTTCCAACCCATTCTTATTGGGATAATTTGACTTATTTGGATTTATCGGAAAACAATTTAATAAGTATCCCAAAAGAAATCGGTAATCTTAAAAACTTGCGGTATTTGAATTTAGAGGGAAACAATCTAACAAGTCTCCCCAAAGAAATCGGTAATCTTAAAAACTTGCGGAAATTGTACTTGAAGGGAAACAAACTAACAAGTCTTCCAAAAGAAATCGGAAACTTGCAGGATCATTTGTATCTTTACATAGAGGAAAACAATCTAACAAGTCTTCCAAAAGAAATCGGAAACGCCAAAAGACTAGTTCATTTGGACTTAGATGGAAACAAACTAATAAGTCTTCCAAAAGAAATCGGTAATCTTAAAAACTTGCAGAGATTGTACTTGAGGGGAAACAACCTAACAAGTCTCCCCAAAGAAATCGGGGATATGAGCGATTTGGAGATTTTGACTTTAGAGGGAAACCCTCTAAAAAGTATTCCCGAAGAAGTAATTGAGGATATGATGGAACGTGGTGTGAAGGTTTTTGAAATCTAATTCTTATCTCTTTAAGAATGCTGTAGCCACTTTCCAACCTGCTGCTGTTGGGAGGTGGTTTTCTCTTTTACTCAACCATCCTCTTTTCTTTAAGATTTCAAAATAAGGCTCAGGCACTGGCTCATACTCACCATCTCTTGCTACCTGATCACATATTTTTACCATGAGTTTTCTAGCATACTCACGGATAAACTTCTCTTCATGTTCTGACCTTTCCATATAGTCCTCCTACGGTTTTAATGGCTTGTTTAAGCATAACCCTTTTCGATCTTTTTGAAACCCTGAAATAAGGTCTCAGGACTGTTTCTACACTATTATGCAGTAAGTCCTCTAACAACTTTGCTTCTTTTCTTGTAAAATGTATTTGTTGGGGAAAATCTACCCGAATAGAAACACCTTTAGAGTTTATTCTTGTGTGGAACATACATCCCGGAGTTAAGCATTCTGTTTTACGAGCCATCTTTTTCCCCAAATAAGTCAAACACACTTTGATCATTTTCTTCTTCAATAAAAGACCAAGTTCCTATTTGATTTCCCGCACTTATCCAGTTTTGCCTATTGGTTCTTGAATAGCATTCAAGATAAGGACCTCGACTTCTAGACTCTACGAATTCGTAAAACTCTACAGGCTTTCTAGAGTGTTCTTTTCTTGGGGTTATTAAGTAATCTAAAGAAGAGGTTAAACCTTTCCCAACGACGTTCTCAGGATCCTGAGAACCCCTATACATAACGTCTTTATGTCGACCTTTACGGTGCTTTTCTGCAAAGATACATAATTCAGTTGCTCTTTGTCCATATGGGGTTGGGTTTGAGTTATTATTTTTCACCCATACAATACAAGTCACAGGATTAAATCCAAGAGCACGGCATACATCATACCCATCTAAGATACCTTTTGAGTTCCCTGAGTGAAAAGAGTTTATTGTCCATAAATAAAGGTGTGCCTCTGGAGCAACTGGGTATTCTACCATCCAATCTTGAAGAGTTTTGATAATGTCTTCTGTTTTCTGCACTGGGTAATGATCCTTCGGGTTCACAGTCTTAGACCCTCCCGTACACATAAACCAGGGAGGGTCGGCAACAACCGTTTTAATCAGAGGATTTGCCATCAAACAACTCTAATGTGTGCGGAAATATGGGTTTGATAAGTTCTTTTACTGCTCGGGCATATTCTTGTATTTCCCACTGTGCATGCTTTTCATCTCTTAATTGTATAAAGTGCATAACTGCTTGGAGAGAACAAGTCCAATAGCACTCCGAATAAAGGGAAACGGGGAGGAGCATTCGAGCCTGTTCTTTACAAACACCCATTTCAAGAAGTCTGTTGTAGTCTCGAATAGAATATAACATTGCAGTCTCATAAACTTTTTTCGCATCTTCTTGTTTCTCAATAGAACCTAAAGATCCTTGTTTATTACTTTTGCTTTGTCTTCTGTAGTTATCTGGCTCATAGAACTCATAATCAAATTGAACATAGCGACCAGAGATCTCGTTCCAAGAGCAACCAACTTGATGTTTCATCCATTGGCGAAGAACAAAAATAGGTGCTTTGATATGAAACTGTAGAGAAGCATGTCGAAAAGGGGAAGTGTGTTTGTGTTCCCAGAGATACTTGATAAGTTTTTTATCTTTACCGTCAAATTGTTCTTTTTTCTTTCCGAAAGAAACTCTAGCAGAATTGACCACAGAGAGATCCCCTCCCATGTAGTCAATAATCTTTACAAAACCTTTATCTAAGATTTTCATCTAAATACCTTGTTTGAGGTTGGTATGCTTCGATACCCATCATCTTGCGAATGTTGCAAACAGTTGCTCCGGCGATAGAATATTTACTTCCAACAATTTTATCCGGAAACTTTCCAGCAACATCTACTATTCCCGGATACTTTTCCGAATAATATGTTTCCAGAAAACT
>MDTG01217605.1_pt1 | contig 11513 bp, 9 predicted proteins | sample 811421 | NCBI WGS metagenome assembly MDTG01 (sample SAMN05326645, study PRJNA326480) | marine metagenome | isolation source: seawater | place: Pacific Ocean: South East | collected 2011
CTGGCCGCCGAACTCCTCGTCAATTCCAACGCCGTGCATGCCCGCTTCGGTAAACTTGTCCCACAAGGCGTGCGGATAATTGTCTTCGTCGGCTTCCAGCTCGCGCGCCCAATCCTTGGGACACTCGTTATCCACCCAGCGCCGAATGACATCCCGAAACGCGCTGTGTTCTTCAGGCAGGTAGAAGTCCATTTAGCTCTCCCAACGCCCGCTCCGTTCGCAGCAGACGCTCCTTTGATTGCAAAGTGTAGGGAATGCTGCCTGTCAAAACCTATCTGCGGATAGGAAATTACCCTTGCAAGACTTGTGTCGGTTGAGGATAAGGGTTCCCGAAGTTGGCGAAACAGACCAACCGGGATGTGGGAAGAGGTTTGCGAGAATGGGCGTAGTCCAGACGACCATTGTGCCGCCGCGTTCGGCGCGCGCATATGTGAAGCGTGACAGGATCGAGACCCTGGCGGGCAAGATCGGCGATTATCGCGCGGTAACGGTCATTGCGCCCGCCGGTTTCGGGAAAACCACGGCCATGCTGCGCTGGGCCGATGTGCTTTCCGAAAGCGGCCGTTCGGTGCTTTGGATTGCGGCGCGGGCCGGGATAGACAGCCTGGAAACCTTCCTTGAAGCCTTGTCGCAGGCCTGCACCGTGGCGGGACTGGGGGTTGCATCCACCGATCCGCGATCATGGTTTGTGGAACTGGGCAAGCGATCCGGTTCAGCGCCGATCCTGTTCATAGACGATGGCCAGTTGCTGCCCAAGGAAGTGCACGAATTTGTAGAGCAGCTTATCTTCAGCTCGCGCGATGGCCTGACCACCGTGATTGCTTCTCGCGGGGAGAACGAAGTGCACCTCGCCCGGCTGAGGTCGCTGGGATACCTTCTGGAAATCGGCATGCAGGACCTGTCCTTCGATGCCGAAGAGGCAAGCACCCTGTTGCGGCAGGAGATTGGCTCTAAGCCCACTGCCTCGCAGATACAGCGCATGATTTCGGATACGCAGGGCTGGGCAGCCGGCCTTATCCTCGCCTCGCAAACCTGGCACAAGGACAGCCTGCGCGAGGAAAAGCCGGAGAGGGCGGAGAGTCGGCTGCGTTATGAGTACGCCAGCTATTTCCACGAGGAAGTGGTGGAAGGCCTGCCCAACGAACTGCGCAACTTCATCATCGATACCTCCATCCTGAAGGAACTCACACCTTCTGCCTGTGCGGCGGTGATCGGCCAGAACGAAGCGCGCCACTACCTTGACGAGGCTTTCGAGCGCGGTCTGTTCCTGATCGAGCTGGACCGCGAACTCGGCGAATATCGCCATTACAAGCTGTTTCGTGAGATGGTGCGTGGACGGTTGACCAAACTGGCGCCGCAACGGGCAGCGGAATTGCATCGCCGCGCCAGCCGCTTCTATGCGGAATCGGGCAATTACCATTTGGCGTTGGAACATGCAGAGCAAAGCGCTGATCAGGAATTTCTGGCGACGCAGATCGAAAATCTGGCGGAACAGATGATCTATGCGGGTCTGCTACAACGTTTGGACGAACTGGCGAGCCAATTGCCCTGGCAAGTTATCGAGGACAAGCCTGCAATCCTGCTGGCAATGTCGTGGCGGCGCAGCAGGCGGCTGGCTTTCAGTTCGGCTGAACGGATGATCGAGGCCGCGGAACAGGCTATCGAGGCCAAGGTCGAGTCGGGTGAACTCGATGCCTACTCCGCACGGCAGCTGAATTTCCACGTCCGCCACAGAAAGCTGATGCTGGAAGCTGCGCGCGACAACATGGTGGCTGTGGAAGAGGGTTGCGGCCCCTTGCTGGCCGATCTGGGTGACGATCATCCCTATCTCAGCTGCACGCTGCTGGCACAGCTCTTGTCTGCGCGGCGGGAACTTTATCACTTCCATGACATGCTGCGACTGGAAGGCGAGCTGCGCAAGGCGCTGGCCCGGCCTGGTTCGACGTTCGCCTCCATCGCCCTGAAATCCTCCGTTGCGCCCACGCTTGTTGCGCAAGGCAAGACCGAAACCGCCAAGCAATTCCTGCGCGAGGCGCAGGAAATTGCCCGTCAGCGTGAAAACGAAGTGCCGGGGCTGGGCGCCTTGCCGGCCTTGCCCATGGCGGAAATCCTCTACGAGTGCGGGGAACTGGAGGAAGCTGGCAGCCTGGTCGATCAGTACATGCCATCGATCAGGCAATGGGGTTTTGTCGACCAGGTGGCTTCGGGATATCTCGTGCGTGCGCGGCTTTCCGCTGCGGAGGGCGATCTTGCATCGGCCTTGTCGGTTCTGGAAGAGGCCCACCAGGTCGCCATCGAATGTGGCTTGGACCGGCTCAGGGCGATGGTCGTCTCGGAACAGGTGCGCACCCTTATCAAGAGTGGCCAGTTGGAACAGGCGGAGCAGCTCTTCTATTCCTGCGACCTCGTGACCGAAGGAGAGCCCGTTCCCACGCTTAACCCCTCTCGTCTCAACGAATGGCTGGCAATCGCCTGGCTGCGGATCGAAATGCACCGGTTCCGCCTGGTGCGTTCGCGCAAGGTTGCCAGGCGCTGGCTTGAATTCGTCCGTCGGCGCGGGGCCGTGCGCTCGGCCCTTTCCTTCGAGCTATTGCTGGCGGAAATCGCGGTGCTGGCGGGCAACCGTTCTGAAGCGCGTCGATCTGTCCGTTCGGCTGTCGAACTGGCCGAACCCGGCGGCTGGGTGCGCCCGTTTCTCGATGAGGGCGAAGCAATCGGCTCGCTCATTATCGAAGCATATGGCAGTGGTCCGATCCTGGATAACCCGGTCGACAAGTTTGCAGACCGGCTTGTGCGTTCGCTCAAGGTCAATGCACAGATCGAGGATGAGGAAGACGAGGATTTCGGTCCGTGTGGAGGGCTTTCGCTGCGCGAAATCGAAATCCTCACGCAAGTCAGCGGCGGCTTGCGCAACCGCGAAATCGGTGACCGCCTTGGCCTGACCGAAGGCACCGTGAAATGGTACATGCAGCAAATCTACGACAAGCTTGGCGTGCGCCGTCGCCCGCAGGCCGTGTTGCGCGCGCGGCAGCTAGGGATTTTGTCCTGAGACCCTATCGAAGGTTAGATTGCGCGCTCTTCCGCCGCTCCTATCCGTAGGAGAATTGATATTTCTGGCGGGAGAGCATTGTGGCCAAAGGCAAGGTAATCATCAGTTGCGCAGTGACCGGCGCGATACATACGCCAAGCATGTCGCCGCACCTGCCGGTGACTGCCGACGAGATTGCTGAAGCTGCCATTGGCGCAGCAGAAGCTGGCGCTGCGATCATTCACCTGCATGCCCGCAATCCGCAGGACGGCCGCCCCGATCAGAACCCCGATCTTTACGAGCCGTTTCTGAAGGTCATCAAGCAGCGCAGCGATGCCGTGCTCAACATCACCACCGGCGGCCACCCGTCGATGGCGCTGGAAGAGCGGCTACGGCCCGCCACGCGCTTTGCCCCGGAAGTCGCCAGCCTGAACATGGGCTCGATGGGCTTTGGCCTGTTCCCCATGCTCAATCGCTACAAGGACTGGAAGCATGATTGGGAGCCGGCCACGCTCGAGGCCTCGCGCGATCTCGTGTTCAAGAACACTTACAAGGATATCGAGGGGCTGCTGGAGCTGCTGACTCCGCTTGGCACCCGTTTCGAATTCGAGTGCTACGATACCAGCCACCTCTACAACCTGGCCCATTTTCTTGATCGCGGTCTGGTGAAGGCACCGCTGTTCGTCCAGACCTGCTTTGGCATCCTTGGCGGCATAGGCAGCCATCCCGATGACGTATCACATATGAAGCGTACGGCAGACCGGCTGTTCGGCGATCAGTACGAATGGTCCGTACTGGGCGCAGGGGCGCGGCAGATGAGCGTCGTTGCCATGGCTGCGGCCATGGGCGGCAACGTGCGGGTCGGGCTGGAAGATTCGCTGTGGGCAGGGCCAGGCAGGCTGGCCGAGACCAATGCCGAACAGGTGGCAACGGCACGGTCTATCGTGGAAAGCATGGGCCTTTCCGTCGCGACGCCTGACGAAGCGCGCCAGATCCTGGATCTGAAGGGCGGCGATCGGACGAACGTCTAATCGTGGCATGATGCCGCCGGTTTCATGACCCTGTCGCGTCTCCTTCTAGCCTGCACGGCTGCGATTGGCCTGACGGGCTGCGTCGGTGGCACCCAGCCTCCTGCTGAAGGAACGCCGGTTGCCCAGCGCCAGAACGTCCTCGTCATCGTTGCCGACGATCTGGGCTTTTCGGATATCGCACCATACGGCGGCGAAATTGCCACGCCAAACCTCTCACGTTTGGCGCAGCGCGGCATTCGGCTGACGCAGTTGCACAGTGCTCCCTCGTGTTCGCCAAGCCGGGCCATGCTGTTTTCAGGAACCGATAGCCACGTTGCTGGGCTTGGCGCGATGGCTGAAGCTATTCCACTGCACTATCGCGGGCAGGAGGGTTTCGAAGGCGTACTGTCCAGCCGCGTGGCATCCCTTGTGGAACGCTTTGCCGAGGCCGGTTACCGCACGGCCATGGCGGGGAAATGGCACCTGGGAATGGAACAGGGCCAACGCCCCGCGCAACGCGGTTTTTCCAGCAGCTTTGCCTTGTTGCAGGGCGCGTCGAACCATTTTGGCGGGGGCGGTTTCGGCGGCGAAGGCGATGGCCTGGGCGGCGCAACCTATTTGCTGAACGACACACCATGGACGCCTGGGCCGAATTTCTATTCGTCCGATGTGTTTACATCCATGCTGATCGACCTGCTTGAAGCTGGCAACGACGGTGCACCGTTCCTCGCCTACCTCTCTTTCACTGCGCCGCATTCGCCCTTGCAGGCATTGCCGCAGGATATCGCCCGCTATGCCGATACTTATGCAGATGGGTGGGGCGCACTTGCCCGAAGGCGCGTAGAGGGCATGCAGGAGGCAGGGATTCTCCAGCCCCGTTTGCCCGATGCGGATGCCATTTTCGTGCAGCTGCAAAGCCAGTGGGATGCCCTCTCGCCCCAGCAGCAGGCGGTGGAAGCCCGGCGTATGGCGATCTACGCGGCCATGGTGGACCGGATGGATCACAACATCGGTCGCTTGCTGGATGCGCTGGAAAGAGCGGGGGAGCTGGAGAACACGATTATCCTGTTCATTTCAGATAATGGTCCGGCCGGTGAAGATCCGCGCCAGTATGCCGTTGTTTCCGGCTTCAGCGAAACTTACGGCAGCGCTGACAATTCGCTTTCGTCCATGGGAAGCGCGGGCAGTTTTGTATTGCAGGATCCGCGTTGGGCCAGCGCTATTGCCGCACCATCGCGCCTGTTCAAGGGCTTCGTTACCGAAGGTGGTACGCGGGTACCCGGTATCCTTGTGGCACCCGGCATTTCGGCAGGTGCCACCAGTCACGCCGTGACACAATTTCCTGATATCGCGCCGACTCTGCTGGCCCTGGCCAGTGTTCCCGCCACCGATAACATTGGTGGGCGCAGCGTTGCCGCGATTGCTGGCACCAGCTTCGTGCCATCCTTGTTCGATGCTGCCGTGATGCCGGATTACGAACCAGTAGCATTCGGGTTCAACGGCCAGGGGCTGGTGCGGTTCGGCCAGTGGAAAGCCATTCGCTTGTTGGTCCGCTTGGTGACGGGCAATGGCACCTTTACAATACGGCGGCTGACCCAGGCGAACTTCATGACAGGCAAGATGCCGAGCCTGAGCTTTTCGATAACATGATGGCGGTGTGGCAGAACTATGTGCGCGAGCATGGGCTGAACGAAGCCGTGGATCTGGGCCAGATGCTCATGGCCGACCCGGTTCCGCAAAGGGAGAGAGTTCAGTGAAACTCGGCATCTGTTCGATGTGGGGAACCTCGCTCGATCTGTTTCGCAGCGAAGTCAGGCTGGCTGCAAAACTGGGCTATGAACTTGTCACGGTGGGGGACTCGCCATCGGGTTGGCATGAAATGGTCACTTCGATGACGATTGCCGCGCTGGAAGCACCGGGCGCCCAGATCGGTTCGCTGGTGACATCGCCATTCATGCGGCACCCGCTGATTGCCGCAAATGCCTTTGCCACACTTGATGAATTGACTGGCGGCCGCGCTGTCCTGGGCTATGCCACGGGTGGCAGCACTGTCCTGGCGATCGGTCGCCCGCCGGCAAGACAGGCCGAAGTGCGCGCCGAATTTGCTGCCTTGCGCCAATTGTTTGCAGGCGAAGAAATCGAGTGGGAAGGCCGACTGGTCAAATCGCTGCGCTTTGCCCGCAAAGTGCCGATCTATTATTCGGCCTTCGGTCCCAAGGCGCTGGCACTGGCTGCGCAAGAGGCGGACGGGGCCATATTGTTCGCAGGCGATCAGCACCTTGACGCGGTCGAAGCGCGGATCGCCATGCTGCGCGATGCGGCAACCAAGGCGGGGCGCGATCCCGATGCGCTGGATATCTGGGTTACCAGCTTTATCTCGGTCCGCCCCCGGCGCGAGCAGGCCATAGGCGATCTCAAGGCCTTCATCGCGGTCAACGCCATGGCCTTGCGCACACCGCAGGCGCTGGCCATGTTACCAGAGAACGTGCGGCCACTCGTCGAGGCCTTCCAGACGCGGTATGACCCTTCCGAACATGTTGTGGTTGGTGGCAAGAACGTCCGCCTGATGGACGAGATGGGATTGACCGAATTCCTGCAGGATTTCGACACGATTGTCGGCCCCGAAGAGCATGTGGCCGATGTGCTGAAACGGCTGGAGGCATTGGGCGTCTCGACCGTGATCGCCGCCTTGCCGGGGCATGCCGACCCGCTAATCGCAATCCGCGGCCTCGCCGCTGCACGAGAGAGAATGTAACGCGCTATGGCTGAATGGTGGAACAAGACCGAAGCACGCGACTGGCTGGACAGGCTGGAGTGCTTTTCGCTGGACGAGCTTTCCGCTGAAGCCGAAGCCAAGACGCTGGCTACGCATGGCACGCTGGTCACCTATTCGCGCAAGGTCTTCATACCGCTCACGAAATTGTGCCGTGATGTTTGCCATTACTGCACCTTCGCCCATCGCCCTTCACAACTTACAGCGCCATTTCTGGAGCCGGAAGAAGTGCTGGAGATAGCTCGCGCGGGCGAGAAGCGCTGTTGCAGGGAGGCATTGTTCACTCTGGGTGATCAGCCGGAGGCGCGATATTCCGCGGCCCGGCAATGGTTGGAAGAACGCGGTTTCGCCAGCACGCTGGATTACCTGGCGCATGTATCGGCGCTGGTGCTGGAAGAGACCAGCCTGCTGCCGCACCTGAATCCGGGCATCATGCAACCGTCCGATTACGAGCGCCTGCGCCCGGTTTCGGCATCCATGGGATTGATGCTGGAAAGCACCTCGGACCGGCTGTGTGCCAAGGGGATGCCGCACTACGGATCGCCGGACAAGGATCCAGAGGTCCGCCTGCGTGCCATTCGCGATGCGGGCGAAGCGAAAGTGCCGTTCACCACCGGGCTGCTGATCGGTATCGGGGAAACCCGGCTGGAGCGGGTGGAAGCCCTGCTGGCCATTCGCGACCTGCACGCGCGCTATGGCCATATCCAGGAAGTGATCATCCAGAATTTCCGCGCCAAGGCGGATACGCTGATGGCCAATGCGCAAGATCTCGGCCTTGATGAACACCTTTGGACGATCACCGCTGCACGGCTGATCCTGCCAGCCGAGATGGTGGTGCAGGCTCCGCCAAATTTGCAGCCGGGAGAGCTGGGCAAGCTTATCCGTGCAGGTGTCAACGACTGGGGCGGCGTTTCCCCGGTCACGCTTGATCACGTCAATCCCGAGGCACCCTGGCCGCATCTCGAACAACTGGAAACGCAGACCGAAAACGCCGGTCGCCTCTTGCGCCAGCGACTGGCCATTGGCCCGCTGTTCGCGCGCGATCCGGCGGTCTGGGTGGACAAAGCCCTGCAGCCACGCATCCGCCAGGCAACCGATGCACGCGGCTTGCCACGTGACAGCGATTGGCACCCTGGCACGGGAGAAGTGATACCCGAGGCGCCATTGCTGCTGAGCACGGCCAGCGACATGGAAATCCGCATCGCCCTGGGCCGCGTGGAGCATGGCGAGGAACTGAACAGCAGGCAGATCGCGCGGCTTTTCACTGCCGAAGGCCCCGATTTCGAGCGGATCTGCCGGTTTGCCGACGAATTGCGCAGCGACCGGTTGGGCGATGCCATCACCCACGTGATCAACCGCAACATCAACTACACCAACATCTGCCTGTATCACTGCGGCTTCTGCGCGTTTTCCAAGGGCAGCACCAAAAGCGAGCGGGGGCCTGCCTACAACATCGACCATGCTGAAATCGCCCGCCGTACGATCGAGGCGCACGAGCGCGGGGCAAGCGAAGTCTGCCTGCAGGGCGGCATCCATCCCAGCTATGACGGGAACACCTATCGCGGGATCGTGCAAGCGGTGAAGGATGCCGTGCCGGACATGCACGTGCACGCGTTTTCGCCGTTGGAAGTCCATCACGGGGCCACCACGCTTGGGCTAGGCTATGAAGAATACCTAGCCTCGCTGAAGGAATGCGGACTGGCCACCTTGCCCGGCACCGCGGCCGAAATCCTATCGGACGATGTGCGCGCACTGATCTGCCCGGACAAGGTTTCCACACAGCAGTGGCTTTCCATAATGCGCGCGGCGCACACGGTGGGATTGAAGACCACGGCCACGATCATGTTCGGCCACGTGGAAGATTATTCGCACTGGGCCACGCACCTGCAGCGCCTGCGTGCGCTGCAAATGGAAACCGGGGGCTTTACCGAGTTCGTGCCGCTGCCGTTCGTCCACATGGAAGCCCCCAATTGGCGGCGAGGGCAAACCCGTTCCGGCCCGACCTGGCGTGAAACCGTGCTGATGCATGCCATTGCACGTATTGCGCTGGATGGCGCCATCCCCAACATCCAGGTGAGCTGGGTAAAGCTGGGGCCTGATGGCGCTTCGCGGATCCTGCAGGCCGGTGCCAACGACCTTGGCGGCACGCTGATGGATGAATCGATCACCCGCGCAGCGGGCGGGGTCAACGGGCAGGAGTTTGATGTGCCGCAGATGCGCGCACTGGCGCAGGGCATTGGCCGCCGCCTGTGCGAACGCACGACCTCTTATACGATGCGCGCAGACCGGGGTCTTGAAACTTTTCAATTAGTTAGGAAACAAATATGAGCCAGACAATCGCCGTGATCGGCGGAACGGGCCAACTCGGCAGCGCGCTTGCGTGGCGGCTTGCCAAGGCAGGCCACACAGTCATCATCGGATCGCGCGCTGCGGAATCGGCAAGTGCACGGGCAGCTGAACTGGGTTATGGAATTGTCGGCATGGCCAATGCCGATGCGGCAAGGGAAGGCGCGATCGTGCTCGTCACCGTGCCATTTTCCGCGCAGGCGGCGACGCTGGCCGAAATCAAGCCGCACGTGGCGGGCAAGATCGTGGTCGACACCACGGTTCCGCTGGTTCCGCCCAAGGTGATGCGCGTGCAACTGCCCGAAGAAGGTTCGGCAGCGGCTTGTGCCAGCAAACTGCTGGGCGAAGACGTTCGGCTGGTGGCGGCATTCCACAATGTCGCAGCGCATCGTCTCGCCGAAGAAGGCGAGGTTGATTGCGATATCCTGGTATTCGGTGACGAGAAGGCGGCCCGCTCCGAAGTGGTCGCGCTGGCCGATGCCGTTGGCCTGCGCGGCATCCATGCAGGTCCACTGGTCAATGCAGCAGCGGCAGAGGCGATGACTTCGCTGCTCATCTTCATCAACAAGAACTACAAGGTAGACGGTGCCGGCATTCGGATTACGGGCAAAATGAAGCCGCTCGACTGACGATGTTCTGCGTCCATCCCATAGGCGGTTTGCCGGAAATCCTCGCAGGCGATGACCTGCCTGCGCTGCTGGCCGAACGGCTTGCGGCAGGCAAACCCGACATTGCGCCGGACCATATTCTGGTGGTCACGCAAAAGATCGTATCCAAGGCGGAGGGGCGCAGCGTCGCGCTTGCCTCTGTCGAGGTGAGCGACGAAGCGCGGGAGCTGGCTGCGTTGACCTGCAAGGAACCCGCGCTTGTGGAACTGGTGCTGCGCGAATCCAGCGCCGTGGTGCGCGCCGTACCCAACGTCTTGATTACCCGGCACCGGCTGGGCCACGTAATGGCAAACGCCGGGATTGATGCGTCCAACCTGGGTTCGAAATCGCAGGAAAACGTTTTGCTGCTGCCCGAAAACCCGGACAAAAGCGCCGCGCGTATTGCCGAGGCATGCCATGCGCGGACTGGCGTAAGGCCCGGCATAATCATCTCCGACAGTTTTGGCCGGCCATGGCGTGTCGGCACAACAAATGTCGCCATAGGCGTGGCGGGGCCGCCAGCTGTTATCGATCAGCGCGGCCAGCCAGACCGGGACGAGCGGATCATGCAGGTCACGCAGATCGCCTTTGCCGATGCGGTTGCGGGCGCTGCTGGCCTGGCGATGGGCGAGGGGGCGGAAGGCCTGCCCGCCTGCGTGGTCCGCGGCCTTGCCTGGCAGCAAAGCGGCCAGACCAGCGGCGATCTGCTGCGCCCCAAAGGCGAGGATCTGTTCCGGTGATCGAGCGTGTGGTTGTGCTGACAGGCGGCGTTGGCGGGGCGAAGCTGGTCGAAGGCTTGCAGCAAGTCGTGCCTGGCCCGCAGTTGACCGCCATCGTCAACACGGGCGATGATTTCGAACATTTCGGACTGCCGATTTCGCCCGATATCGACACCTTGCTGTATACCCTCGCAGGTCTTGCCAACACCAGCCTTGGCTGGGGGCGCGAGGGCGAGACATGGTCTTTCATGGCGGCCATCAAGAGCCTTGGCGGAGAGGAATGGTTCAACCTTGGCGATGGTGACCTGGCGTTGCATGTGCTGCGCCGCATGGCGAAAGATGCTGGCCAGCCCTTGTCTGCAATCGTGCAGGATTTCACCCGCCACTTGGGCATTGGCCTTGCCATTCTGCCGATGAGCGATGATCCGGTGGCAACCTGGCTGGAAACCGACGCAGGACTGCTTCCCTTTCAGCGCTATTTTGTGCAGCAGCGCTGCGAACCGCGTGTCAGCGCCATACGGTTTGAAGGCGCGGAACAGGCAAAGCCCGCACCCGGCGTGGTGGAAGCTCTGGCCGCTGCGGACATGATACTTCTCGCGCCATCGAACCCCTGGCTCAGCATCGATCCCTTGCTGGCCGTTCCCGGCCTTTACCGGGCACTGAAAGACAGGCGTGCGCCACTTGTTGCCGTGTCGCCGCTGGTCGGGGGCAAGGCGGTGAAAGGGCCGACAGCGAAACTGATGAGCGAACTGGGCCTTCAGGTCACCAACCAGTCTATCGCCGATCACTACGGCGATCTGCTGGATGGAATGGTGATCCACGAAGGTGACTCTGCGCCCGGCAGCCTCGCAATCGGCGTTACCGACACGCTGATGAAACAGGCGGAAGATCGACGCCGGGTTGCGCTTTCGGCGATGGATCTAGCGCAACAGTGTCGCCGCTGATGGGTTGGACCGCGCTTATTCCGTTTCGCACCGGAACCGGAGGCAA
>MDTG01052962.1_pt1 | contig 11512 bp, 6 predicted proteins | sample 811421 | NCBI WGS metagenome assembly MDTG01 (sample SAMN05326645, study PRJNA326480) | marine metagenome | isolation source: seawater | place: Pacific Ocean: South East | collected 2011
GAATGGAAAATTTTAATTCAGATGAATTATTTCAAAGATTCGATCTTTCTCAAAAGAATACCTCTTTAGCTATAAAATTACTGGGTGCTAAAAAAGTACATCGATTTGAAGTATCTGGTACTTATAGAATTCTAAATTCAAATTTAAACTCAAGTTTGAATGATTATGATAGTGAAAATTTCAATAACGATATTAGCTACCGCCAAAACTTACTAGCACTGCATTTACAGGATAATTTTTCACTGGCCGAAAAATTTGATATTAAATTAAGTGTTCCTGTGATTTATGAAAGCTTGTTATTGAATTCTGATAATTCAAAAAATACCTTTTTCGTCAATCCATCGGTATCCACGTCATTTAAAATCAAAAAAGCCAATCACATAAGAGTAGGTGCCGCCCTTACGCATACAAACCCATCACCTACTGATTTGTACCAAAATCCTATTTTTTCTGATTATCGCTCGGTAGTGAATAAAACGAATTTACTCAACACCATAAAAAGTTTTCAATACAACTTAAGGTACTCCTATTTTACATCATCTAATTATTTAAGAGCAGTTCTATATGTATCCTATAGAAACCAAAAGTCACCTTATATTGTTGATTTGAATGTGGATGAATTACTTAATTATATAAATTATCTTCCTTCTCCCTTATCGAACAATTTTTTCAATTCAAATGCCGAGGTTAATAAATTTTTCTATCCCTTAAGAAGCCGAATAGGTATAAAAGGATCTTTATCAACTACACAGATAAATAGATTTCAAGATAATAATGTAATAGCGGTAAATCCGGTGGTAAATCACGGCGCAGGATTATTTATTTATACAGCTTTCTCTGGAATTGTGAATTTAAAATGTGAAGCTAATTTTAGAACTACCACCTTAAAAGATAAATTAACCAACACTGCTTTTGAGACCACCGTGTACAATAACAAATTCAATTTATTATTGGATCCTTTAGAAACGCTTTCCTCAGAAATAATTTATGAGCAGGTTTTCTGGCCTAACTTAAATTCTCATTTTATAGATTTTAAGATCAATTATGAACCCGAAGAGAGTAATTTTTCTTTTCAGCTTACCGGAAGAAACCTATTGAATACTAAACAACTTTCTTTTGATACATTTTCGAGTACTCAGATAGATAGAAATATCTACGGAATCGTTCCCCGAATGGTTTACTTAGGAGTGAGTTATAATCTTGGAAAATCTCCTAAAGGCTAAGCTTAGAGAATCTAAAATAACTTAAATAAACTACCTTTTCCTAATACCGACCTTCAATTATAAACGTGGTTTTCCCACGCAACAAACGTGCTTTTTACCCTCTTATTTTTAAGATAGTTCATTTAACTTTAATCAAATTTTATAGGTCATTTAATATATGGCTTACAACGATGGCTTGAATTTGGAAGAGGTGGAATGTAGCTTCGAAAAATGTAAATGATGAAGGGGAGATGATAAGCCTAAAAATAGAAACGCTAACGTTCTTATAATTCTAATAACTTCAGAATTACATTTACATCCTAATTACCATTTCGCTCTTTTCATTTCAGGTCAATGAAAAATTAAGAGTTATGGGGACAAGGAATTATATTATAAAAATTTTACAAGTAATACTTGGAATTATATTTCTCTATGCTGGATTAAAAAAGGTATGGGAAGGTGACTTATTTTATCATACTTTGCTAAGTACACCTTATTTGGAAAGTCAGGTTTTTGCAGAGTGGGGGAGTATTGGTTTTCCAGTAGTCGAAATCCTTACAGGGGTATTTTTACTGCTATTTCCACGAAGATTGATAGGTGTGTTAATCAGCTTTGGACTTATGCTACTTTATACCGCTTATTTAGTTATTCTACTTTTTTTTGGAGATGGTATTCCCTGTACCTGTAGAACGGTCTTACCATTTTTAGGATGGTATGGTCACCTATATTTTACCTTATCCTGTTTGGTACTAACACTACTCTTACTATTACTAAGATTACGAAAGATTTAAAAATATTGATAAATCGTTTTGTTGCGCGACAAAACCAGGAGAAAGCTGAACACCTGTAAAAAATAGTAGGCATATTTATTCATCTTAAATTTTTAAATTATGAAAAGTAAATTTTTAATTCCGTTGTTAGCGGTAATTTTTACTACCGCGATGTCCTTTACTACAGCAAGAACGGCTGTAGATCCAAATAATGACTATGTATTTAGGAATGGAAACTGGCAGATGATACCTGAAATTACGTGTACTACAGGAGCAAGCGAATGTAAAATCACGGTTAATCCTGATGGTACGGATTATACAGTGTATGATTCTCAAAGTTTAGGAGATGCTAAACCGGGTACCGGTGATTCTGAAGGAGAGGTTGAATTGTAATCAATCACTTCATCCTGAAAATAGCCTCGGGCTTCTATTCCGAGGCTTTATTTTAATCAAAAAATCATTTTTATTACTTCACAACTGAGTTTTTAGAAGGGATCAAAAATTCATATTGATTTTTAGGCTTAAAAACTTCTTTTGCAAGTGCCACGATGTCTTTTAAAGTTGTTTCAGCGATTACCCTATCAATATCTGTTTTAGATATCCAGGGGATCTGGTATCTATAATATTCAAATAATCGTTGTTCCTGTCTATATAGGCTTGAAGAATTAATGTTCTTAACATTGGCTTTGGCATTTTCAAAGTGATTACTACTAATCTTCCCTGTTTGTATGTCTTTTATAATTTTATCGATATCATCTTGAATAGCGGTACTTTCAAATGGTTCACATTCTATTCGCAAATAAGTCATAAAACGGGATAAACTAATGTTGTAATCTGTATTGGCGTGTGGGGAATATATGCCATATCCTTTTTTATACCTAAGATCTAGAAATAACATCTGATCCAAAATCTTGCCCAATACTTCCAGCTGTAACTTCTTTTTCCAAGTAAAAACTTCGGGCTTGGGACTTAGAAAATATAATTCATAATTATCACTTTGCATTGGATAACCTAGGTTTAGTTTTTTGTAAAGAGGGCCACCAATTAATAATGAAGGTGCACTAATTTTTCTCTTTTTCAATATCTCCTCCTTATTATTCGGAAGGTTTCCTAAGTATTTCTGTATATCGGGCAATAGCTTCTCTATAGAATAATTTCCGTATAGGATAAAAGTAAAATCTTCGGTATTGCCAAAGATTTTTTGATAGGAAGTATAGGTTTTCTTCAAATCTATGGTGGATAATCCTTGGTATTGAAAAGTTCCCATATTTATAAAACTACTATCCTTTAAAATGGTTTTAATTTTATTCTTCATATCTATATTACCTAATCCATAAGGAGGATTACTGTATTCTTTTCGTTTCCATTCTTTCCAATCTTCAAATGCCAACTTATTTTTTCTCGGTTGGGTGGTATAGAGGTAAACCATCTGTAAAAGATTATTAAAGGAATGAAGCTTAGCATATCCCGTAAAGCCTGACTCCCCATAGTTAATGTAGGAATGAAGATTGATGGCATCTTCCGACTGGGAAAGATATCGGTTTACCTGAAACTTATCAAAGCTGCCCACTCCCGAATTTTCAATAATAAACGGAGCGTTAATGACCGAATGATAATCTTCCTTTGGAAAATTGGCCGCTCCGTAAGGTACAAATCCGTGTAGCGTAATATTGGGATTTTGTACCGGAGCAATACTACTGTCCTGTAAAAAGATAATTTTCACACCATTTTCCAGCGTTAACTCTTTTGTTCCCATTTTAGTAGAAGAATACACCAACTTTTTATTGGAGATATTTTTATCAAGATGACTACCATCCATCAAATGTTCAGGGATTTTTGGGGGGTTATAGGGGGCAATCTCGCTTGTCCAGAATTGTTTAATCCACGAGCGTACTTCTTTTTCTTTAAGCTTAAATGCCTTTTGATTTGTACGAGCAATAATTCCAATATCTTCCGGCATTTCCCGAATCAACTCTTCCAAGTAGCTATTGAATTCTGATCGCGATAAATGCTGCCACCATTCATTGAGCTTCTCTATTTTATCATCAGGCAATACTTCTCCATAAACATCATACTTTATAATTTCTTCCACCCAATACCTCGTATGCTTAGCTTTATTCTTGTGTATATCATTTTTTTCAGTTTTCCATTCTTTTTCCGTAACACCATATTTTTTTAATTGATGTACCAATTCAAAAAAACGTTGCAGGGCTAATTGTTCATAGCCTGGTGTTACGGATATCTGACTCGTTAGAAAAAACGGGTTTTCTTTATACTTCATCCAAAAATTAAACTTGGGGCAATAGATGGATTGCTCTTCTTTAAATCGCTTATTGAGGATAGCGCTTATGGTTTCGAAAAGTATTCTCCTCTTCAGCCCTTTTAAATTCTGGATTTCTTTATACATAAGGGAATCCCGATAATCAAGATGAATTTCGACTTCCTGAGATAATTCTTCTTCCGGTTGACTGGATGGTCTTTCCACTTTATAGAATTGTGGTTCCTGTTCGTAATAAAGGACATCACAATTTATTTTACGAATTGGTGTTGAAGGCTTAGGAAGGTCTGAAAAGAGCTGATGGATTTCTTTTTTTATTAATTCTAAATTCGGGATATCTCCAATCACGCTTACCGCTGCTAAATCCGGACGATACCATTTTTTATAAAATTGCCTAACTACTTGTGGTGGAAAATTTGCGTTATCTTCCAAAAAAAATTCTTGTGATTTTTTACAGGAATTACGTTTTGCATCGATTTGGCTCTTTACGATGCGATTGCTAAGGTCATTCCCGGCACGATGTAAAAATTCCTGCCGTAATGTTGTTCGTTCTATGTTTATATCTTCCGTAGTTAACAATAATCCATTTAGAATATCTTTAAACCAAAGTAGGCCATTATGCAATGCTCGTTGGCTCTCACTTGGGATACTTATGGTATAATGTGTAAAATGGTAAGCGGTCCCCGCCATAGCATCGTTTTTCTTGATGCCTAAGCCTGCTAGTTTTTTATTATCCCTGAGGCCTTCAGGAAAATGAACACTAGACCTGAAAGCCAAATGTTCAACCGCGTGTGAAATATCCTGTTGGTCAGAAGCTTCTTCATTAAAGCCGACACGTAGCCATAGGTTTAAAGAAATAGTACTCGTTCCTCTAATGGGTTTTAGGTAATAGTTTAAGCCATTAGTCAATTGATTGCTGTAAACCGCAGACGTAAGCGTAGAATCTTCTTTTTTTAAATTTTCCGGCTCCCGTGCATTAAGGTTGTTTGCCCCTGCCAGTAAGATATAAACTAGTAGGTAATATAAATAGTTCATCATTTGTGAGTTTTAATATCCCGGGTTTTGCCCCAGATTAGGATTTTTGATTCGTTCTTGTTCAGGAATGGGAAATCGTATATCGGTAGATTCCCAATTAGCATTATTAGCTCCCAGTATCGTAGAAGCTTTGTTGAAGCGGATAAGATCAAACCAACGATGTCCCCATTCCGTAAAAAGTTCACGCTGTCGCTCTTCCATTAAAAGATCGATAAGCTCTTCTTCTGTAATATTGGAGTTACTATTTATTAAATCGATACTGGCTCTTGAGCGGATATGGTTGATATCAGCAATCGCCCCGGAAATGTTTTGACTTTTAACGTGGGCTTCTGCACGGATAAAATATTGTTCAGCCAATCGTAGTACCATCGAATATTCGGTGATGTTATTTGAACTATTGGAATCTTTATATTTAAAAGGATAGTAAGCTTCCCGTTCCTCATCATATCCTATCCAGTGAATATAGCGAAGGTCATTTGTTGTAAAGTTTTCAGGAACATTATCGGTAAGAGTAAATACCGGAAAACTGGAAATAAACAGGTAGCCTTCATTGGTGTTTGATGTTGCAGAACCTCGTCCGGCAGGGGATAGTTGCCAAATTGCTTCTGTACTATTTTTAAGAAATACTGCATCTAAATCTGAAAGTAGGGAGTAAATTTCCGATTGGTTAATCACCTGAGTACTGTAATACTCAGCTTGTTCCCAATTTTCTAAATAGATGTGTACTCTTGCCAGGAATGCCATTGCTACATATTTATTCACATAAATGCGCTCGCCATCCCGGTATTCTTCCGGTAAAACTTCCACAGCCAACTGTAAATCAAGTAATACCTGATCATAAATATCAGCTATCGGCTCGCGTGTTAATCTGGCATTTTTACGATAATCAGTAGTGAGTGCCAAAGGAACTTCCCCATATAGGTTCACCAAATAGAAATATGTAAAAGCACGAATAAACCTTGCTTCCCCTTCAATCCTCTCTTGAAGGCTTGCTGTGATTTGGGTTGAACTTTCCATTCCTTCCAGTAAAGCATTTACTTGGTAAATAATTTTATAGGCACTGTTCCAAAGGCTTAGGTTGGGAGGATTATTGGGAAGGATTTCATTTTCTTCAAATTCTAAATATTCCAGATCGCTTTGATCATACGCTGTAATTTGGTGAGCACTTAATCCCGCTAATGCAGTTACACTGCTAGCCCCGCCGTTACTGAAATTACCAATTCTAAAGAGTTCGTTATAAATTCCCTGCAAGGCGCTTTCTGCCATTTCATCATTATTAAAAACCTGTTGGTTAACCAGTTTATGAGCAGGAGGATCGACTTCTACAAAGTCTTCACAGGCATAGAGCAGAATGCAAAGACTAAAAATCATTGGACGAGCAAAAATTTTATTGAGGTTCATAATGTTAATTTTAAAAGTTAAGTTGAATACCAAGGCTGTATGTTCTTAGATCGGAAAAACTGGCACCCGTGCCGTTGGTTACTTCAGGATCCATCCCTTGGTAATCGGTAAAAGTGAAGAGGTTTTGGCCGGTGAGAAATAGTTTGGCACCGCGCATTCCTATTTTTTGTAATGGAGCGCTGGGAAGATTATAGTTTAGAGCAAGTGTCTTTAAACGTAAAAAAGAAGCATCGGTATAGCCCAAAGACGAAGCACTGGCATAATTATAAGCTCTTCTGGATTCAGAGGAATTAGAAATGCTTTGATAGGTACTATTATCGGTTAAGGCTTCTGCCACTACCGCACGCGAGTTCCCCAAAGATCCTGTATTAAATAAGGTTAACCTGCCTTCTTGTTTAACGAATTGCCATAAGAACTGAAGGGAGAAATTTTTATAGGTAAATTGGTTTTGAATGCCCCCATAATATTGACGGTTTTGGTTTTGTACCACTACCTGATCTTCATAGTCAAATCGACCATCGCCGTTTATATCGGCAACCTCATAGAAACCCGTTTCGGGATTAATACCTTCATATTGATAGAGTAGGGCAATATTGAGAGGTTCTCCAATACGATACGTATTGGCGTAGGGCGATTCTTCCAGATTGGGATAACTGACCAATTCATTTTCGGGGAAAGTTAGATTAACCGAAGTTCGCCAGCTGAAATCTTTTTTCTGAAAATTAAGGCTGGTAAATTCCAGTTCCCATCCGCGGTTTTCTACCGTGGCCGGAAGGTTGGCCTGTACGCTGTTAAAACCGGTTACCCCTGGCAAGGGCAAACCCACCAGTTGGTTGGAAGAACGGTTACGGTACCAACTGATATTTAAATTTAATCTTTCTTTTAAAAAACCTAATTGAAGCGCGGCTTCCAATTTCTTATTAATTTCCCACGAATAATCAGGATTGGCCAAGGCTACAGGATAGAGTCCTCCCGCTCCCGGAGTAGCTTCGTAAGCATCCAGATAACCATAGTCACCAATTTGATCGTTTCCTGTACTTCCATAACTGGCCCTGAGTTTCCCAAAGGATAGAAAATCAAGATGATCCATAAACCCTTCTTCAGTAAATATCCAGGCTGCACCTATTGCTCCAAAATTGGCAAAGCGTTTTCCCGGCCCAAAGCGTGAAGAACCATCTCTTCTGCCGGTAAGGTTAAGCAGGTATTTATGATCCCAGTTAAGGCCTATACGCGCAAATAGGGCATTGTATTTATAGGTAGTAGACTGTCTTCTACCATCGCTCAGACTTTCTGCGGCTGCAATATTACCAATTAAGGATTCTGATACGTAACCTGTTGCGGTAAACTCAGTAATGCGGCTTTGGTTTTTCTGAAAGGTGCTACCAATAAGGCTTTCTATTTGAAGCTTATTTAGTTGTGTCGTATATTCAAGTTGTGGTTCTACAATCCAAGAATTGCGTTTTTGCAAAAGATGGATAGATTGTGCTTCCAAAAATTCCGAGTACAGCGGATTGTAAGAGCGTTTGGGAATTTTAAATATTTCTTCGCTGTTATAATTAGTATACCCTAAATTGGTTTTTAGGCGAAGCCCTTTCAATAATTCATAGGATAGGGATAAGTTGCTAATTAAATTGGAAGCCTCAATCTTACTGGTATTAAAGTAGCCGTTGAAGGGATTATCTATTCCTGTTTCTATCCACTCTTCCCAATGAAGGCTTCCGTCTTCGTTAAAAATAGCCGGGGCATTGGGCGCTAAACTGAAGATGCTGGAAACAAGGCTTCGGTTACCAACAATTTTATTGTTATCCAAACCGGAATTAATCGCAGTTTGTAACTTGAATTTTTGATCTTTTGAATGATGGCTTACACTAAGCCCTCCGGTAGCTTTTTGGTAGTTAGCATCTCCCGGATATACGGTTCCCTGTTCTTGAAACCCTCCATTTAAGCGATAGCGCGTAGTTTGGTTTCCTCCGGTGACGGTAAGATTAAGATTGGTAACTGCTGCATTACCTCCTAAAATTTCTTCCTGCCAATCGGTATCCCGCTCCTGATCCCATACTAAAAGATCGTAAGCGTTAAACTGGGTAGGTTCTGTACCATCATTTTCAAAAGCCCGTCTCCTAATTTGAAGGTATTGTTCGGTATGTAATAAATCAATTCGGTTAGGTACTTCAGAAAATCCAGAATAAACTTGTACCTGAACTTCTGTCTTTTCAGATTGTCCTTGTTTGGTGGTTATAAGAATGACGCCGTTGGCTCCTCTAGAACCGTAGATAGCCGTGGCATCGGCATCTTTTAAGACTTCTATACTTTCTATATTAGAAACATTTAAGGTGCTTAAGGGGTCTATGCCTGTAAAGCTGAGGTTACTATTGCTCTCTAGGGGCGAAGAATTAAGGGGCATTCCGTCAATAATATACAAGGGGTAATTCCCTTCTGCCCGTAAACTGTTTTGTCCGCGAATACGAATGGTAGGGGCGGAACCCGGCAGATCATTACCCGGACTAATTTCTACTCCGGCCATACGTCCTTGCAATGTTTGCAACGGGCTTACCAAAGGTTGTAGTTCGATCTCCTCGGCAGTAACTTTGGCAATATTCCCGGTACGTTCTCGCTCGGTGGTATTATAATAGCCGGCATTGATCACGACTTCAGAAAGCGCATCGGCGTTTTGTTGCAATTGTACATCGCCTTTAAAATTTTGGGTCACGACCAGTATTTTGGTGGTATAGCCGATAAAAGAGTAGGAGAGGGTATCGCCTATACTGGCGTTAATACCGTATTCTCCTTCTAAATTGGTCATCGCTCCCTGGTGGCTGCCTTTAATAAGAATATTTACACCGGGCAAGGGGAGGCCTTGGTGATCGCTTACCGTCCCGGTGATGAGCTGCTGAACTTTATTTTCTTTTGTTTCGGTACGGGCTTGTACCTGTATGAGCCCTAAAAAACAGGACAATAGGAATAGGGGCACTACCCAAGGGCAGCGCTTGTTATTATTTTTCATAATTTTACTGTGGTTTGTGGTTACTTAATAGTTTAGCAAGCCATAGCCTTCCCTGCCGATCCTACTCTAGCGGGAAGGCTTCTTAGCTTGTAGCCTAGTTTAAGACTAATCCAAATGTGTGTGGTTTTGTTTATCCAATCTTATAGCGTTTATTTTTAAGGTTAATATTTCGTCATTCCGGGCCTGACCCGGAATCTCATCCTGATGGGCATCTTTTCAGCATTTTCTTCTCATTCCCCACTCTGGCTTCGATTCATTTTTCTTTTGAAAAATCACTCAGCCGCCGTGATAGTTGAGGTCACTGAGTGATTTCGTAGAAATCGTATCGAAGTGCCCGGTATTATAGCCGTTAGCTTTTCTCGCTTCGAACAGCGCAGCAGGCTAGCATCTATTTTCTAATTTCTAACTTCCCTTCATTGGCATTTTATTTTAATTAATATTCTACTCACTTAAATCGCACCCCATAGAATTCCCCCTTTTGGGGTTAGGGGGAAATTCCCACCCCTCACCACAGCAAAACGTAGGGTTGGCCGTGGTTTCCCGGACTAGCCGAATGGCGTATCCTAATAATTTTTAATTAAAACTTTTCACGGTATTATAACTGTGAAAAATTGCGATTCTAGTTTTAAATAGGAAGCTTGCTAAGAATTTAAGGAAAGAGTATCAACTTATTTTTTGTATAAAAATAGGTGTGGAACTCAACTTTTTGTATAGGAGGCACTGGCGTGTACCCTTACCACAAATAAGTGAGCCCACACCCTTTTAAAGGCGTGAGCATCTGCACTTATCATCTCGTGGTAATTTAAAAACGCCAGTTTTCCTATACGAGATTCAAAGCGATGCTTCTAATATTTTATATTAAGAAGTAATCGCAAATATAACAATACGAACCAAATATAATAAAATTTTATAAAGTAGTCCAAATGGCTTACTTATTTTTTGTGACCTTTTTGGAAATTGTGGTATGGCAGAACTTTCACAAGAAAATATAATCCTTGCAAATAAGATAGCGACTAGAATGAAAAATCTTCGCGAGCAGAAAACTGGTCCCAAAAAAATGGATTTTGTAAGAAAATATAATGTAGAAAAACAAACAATTAATCGGTGGGAAAGTCATATAAAGCTAAATGAAAAGACAGGAGAAAAAAGGGGTAGGGGAATAACTATTTATTCAATAAAGGATTTCTGTAAACTAGTAGGAATAACTCTTACAGAGTTCTTTGATGACGACTTATTTAGAGAGTAGTTAATTTCTTATTTTACGGGAAACCGTAAAGCGTGATGGAGGTTTTTGGGTAATTTTGGGGTATGTTGAAATTGCAATTTTTTAAGAGTATTTAGTTACAACAAATACTTTTAAAATAATTAAAAATCGTTAGTCATTTCTAGAAGAAAAATAAACGTACCGGTACTTTTATCCATATGTTAGCATTCATTGACAAAAATCAATTTTAAATGGAATTAAAAGAATTTATTAAGACTACAATTACTCAAATCTCACAAGGAATAATTGAAGCCCAGGAGGAAATAGATGGAACTGATATGATTGTAAATCCAGCTGGTTTAGCTACAAATTCTAATGGAGATAAGTATTTACGGACAGATGGTTGGAGATATGTACAAAACATTGAAATTAATGTTGGAGTAACTGCAATAGAAAAAGAAGGTGAAAAAGCCGGGATTGGAATTGTTACTGGAATTTTATCTGGTGGCGCACAAGCAACATCTGATAATTCGAATCAAACTGTAAGTACAATAAAGTTTGATATTCCTGTAGCATTACCTTCAACTCCGACACCTAAAGGACACAAATCAACACGGA
>MDTG01096489.1_pt1 | contig 11512 bp, 15 predicted proteins | sample 811421 | NCBI WGS metagenome assembly MDTG01 (sample SAMN05326645, study PRJNA326480) | marine metagenome | isolation source: seawater | place: Pacific Ocean: South East | collected 2011
GCGAAGTTAGTATGTCTTCTGTATACTACCTTGAAGAAAGTAATTTGAGGATTACCTGTAAGGTAAATGTCTTGTGCGCCATAGGCTACGAGTTGCATTAATCCACCACCCATTATTTATATTATATACCAAGATTTTTTTCTATAAAAATGTGATTAAATGCATATTTAATTACATTTAATAATATCTTTAATTATATAGTAGATTTAAAACACCATTACTAACTCTCATGATATTATGTTTTACTAGATATACATTAAGAATTCTTGAATTTCCACTACTCTTTGTATTTATTTCAATTTCTACATTATTAAATTTTTCTGTAGTTAAATACCCAGATAGTTTTTGGCTTGTTGGATTGAGACAAAATGAGTATGTATATATATTACTATAAGTATTCTTATTAAAATCACCATTAGTTGAATGTAGAGTCCCATTTGATTCAAAATTCATATATCTCATTACCCTATTATAAAATGAACCTGGTGCGTTGGATATCAATGGATTTCCATTAAAGCTTATATTTGCATTTTCTACATCATCTAAATAGTTGAATTTTCCATCTTCTTGAATATTCCATAATAAATATCTCACAAAATGTGTTTTTATAAGATTTAATTTTTTTGTCTCTGCTAAACCACTTAAAGTAATGTTATCTAGTTTTTCTGGTACTTCTATTAAATATTCTAAGGGTTTATTAGTAAATTGTTCTTTTTCTTTATTATCTAGAAATCCAAAATCAACTAACAATTCTATATTTTCTACAATATTGAGGTTACCATAGTCGCCTGTTTTTATGTTTATACCAACATTAGGATTGTTAAGTGCCCATAGAGGGAATGCATTACCAGGATTTTTATGAAACCATAATGGAAGAGGTAAATAAAGTGTTACATAATTACTTGATTCTCCTACACTGCTTTTATCATATGATATCATATCAAAAAGTGCTTTTTTCTCAGCCTTACTATAATGTAACTCAAAATATGAAAACATATAGTCAGAAGACATACTAGATATTACCTGATCATTATTCAAAAACTCTACTCTATCAATTATCTTTAAAGCTGTTTCGTATAAGCCTAATTGAGAAGATTTCCAATTATCATCTTTTTCAAGCTTTAATCTCAAAAACAAATTGTTTATTAAATCTCCATCTTTTTCTATTCTAAAATAAAATGATGAATTAGCTGCAATAGATGATATGTTTTTATTATCGTTACCTACAACAATCCAGTCAGAACCAAATTCAGTATGTTGTCTATAATTAGTTTTAAAATGAGTATGTATAGGATTATCTGTTAAGTATCTATCCTGTTCTCCGGTAGTTTGTAGCGTTATTCTAGTACTCTGCATTTTATTATAAATACACATTTTTTAATTATAATAAAATCTTAAAATACATTTAATTGCTGAATGCGAGTGAAGCCATACCACTCATTACTCTAAATATATTGTAATTTACAGCATAAATATTTAAACTTTTACTGGTGACGTCAGCATCGTGATGTAATCTATATTTGAGTTGTCCCTGTTCAATATTTGAAAAATTAATAGAACCAGATGGTTGATAATCTTCGGGTGAAATACTAAATGAATAAGAATATATGGCATTGCCTGTATCTATTCCTGCTAATCCAATTGTATTATTAACTGATCCTAAACCTACACCACTATGATATTGATAATTTTGTAATCCTCTATAAAACTTAGAGGACATCTCTTCAGACATGTCTTTACCATTTAGATTAAGCATTGACCCAATCATTTGATCCTGGCCATATGTAAATCCTCTCCAAAAATTGTTACTATAAACTCCATTAATTGAGCTTACTAGTTCAGATTGTACTCGATTTGAGTAGTCCTGAAATGTCCAAATAAGCTCTTTAACAGGATGATTAAATCTAAGATCAGTCTTATGAACTATTTTTTCGAAATTATCATCGGTTAGAGATTTGTGTAAATTAACTGGATTACTTAAACTAGACTGAACCTGTGTTATTAAGTATTCGTGTACATTTGAAGCAAAAAGTCTTCTTTCTTCAACGTCTAAATGGATATATTCACATAACATCTGTATTTTTTCTATGCTCATATTTGTATCTGAGTAGCTACTGTTATACGTTTGTATATCGGTTTTGCTCTTAAATTTTATTTCGAATTTTATATCATTATATTGTAGCGCTATAAGTGGAAGAGACAATCCTACATTATTATTAAACCAGAATCTTAAAGGTAAGTATAATGTATTTTTTGTATCAGTAGATTGTTGAGGCTCACTACTTACAAGTTTTCCTAATGCTACATCATCTTTTTCAAATAATTCGTGCCATATTTGCAACCAGGAACCATAATGTCTATCAATACGTTGTCCACCTATAAATAAATCAATGTATTCAATGTAATTATATACAACCGGCGTTATCTTGGAAAGATCACCTCCAGTAAGTGTTTTTATATTTATCATTAAAAACATTCTGTGTATAAGATCTCCATTCTTAGGTACATCAATATACACTTTTTTATTAAAAACATTACTAGAATCTCCAATAAAATTTACAAATTGATAATCTACAGCAAAATTAGTATGTCTCTTATATACTGATTTAAAAAAAGTAAACTGTGGATTACCTGTTAAATATTTATCTTGTTCACTTTTAATAGATAGAGTTAAATAACCTAATCCCATTTATACTATAAGTATATATTAATTTTCAATTGGTGACGAGTTTTTATTTGGTAAATTGTCAATAATATTCTGTAAGAAATTACTAAAGTCTTTTTGTTCATTTGGTATTTTCTTACAAAAAACATAGTGTGTATCTTGTCCAATATAAAAATATTTCCTTAGTTTAAAATCAAATACCTTCGCTGTATTACGTTCTAAATCTAAATAATTAACAGTGGCAGTGTATAGTTTTCCTGCCCATTTTTTTTTAACAAATTTGATTAGAGAACTTTTTTTAAGATTTTTGAATTCATTATCTTTGAGTGGTTCAAAATCCTTTAAAAAGTCTCCTTGTTTATCATAATGTTTTTTTATAATTGTATTCATATAAGATTATATTATAATATATTCTTATATTAATATCAATGTCTGATAATTCATCTAATGAAGACTATTCTAATAGTACAAACCAAAACACTAGTGTTCAAGATCAATTACAAAAAAAAGAGGAGATGTTAAAAAGATTAGAAAATTATGAAAGAGTTGATGATATAGACGATGTACCAATAAATACACACGTTAGATATGTTACTTTAGATAAAGATAAAAAACAACTTTTTAGACTAGGTGGTCTTTTAAAAATAGTAGATCCAAGATATGTTATGTTAAGTAATGGAAGACATACCTGGAGTGTACAAAGGTATCATTTTGCAGATGATGCCTCTACTCAAGAACCTATATTTGAAACTATATTTTGGAAATGCATAACTAAGGAACTTAAACTACAATCAAAAATAGGTGAATTGCAGGATGTAATAGAATCATTAGAAGAACAACTAAAAGACACTATATACGAAAATAATAAATTAAAAAATTTTATCAGAAGTCATATGAAAAGATAATACTAAAAAAATAACATTTGTTTCTTTCTTTCTTTAGGTTTATATATTCTTAATTGCGATGGCTGTTGTACTTTATCTTTATTATATATTTTATCATATATTTCTTGATTTTCTTCAAATGTAGTATTAAGTCTATCTGTAAATAGTCTGGCCAGATTTTCTCTTATTTCTTTTTGTTTATATTTTACTATTTTATCATTTGGAGTATGTATTTTAAACTTGCCTTTATTAGTTTGTAAGGAACCAATATCATTTCTCTCAAGTAAAACCATTATCTGATTTTTTACATAATCTAATTCCTCATTTTTTGATTTGATTTCTTTTTCTTTGTTTTTTTTTTCATTTTTTATTTTTTCTAATTGCTCTACAAGAGGATCTAGTGTTTTTTCTAATTCAAAATATGATTTGGCTAATAATTTAAGTTCATCTATATCTTGGTTATTCAAATTTTCCATAATCTATTATATAACTATATTCTATAATTTTTATATAAAGATTATAATTATTTAATTTTAATAATATGATAACAGATGATGAATATTTTTCAAAAACACCATCTAATAAGATTTTTATAAAATATTTTTTTACTATATTTTTCACTATATTGTTTTTACAGTCAATAGGATTTTTAATATACTATACAGAAAATCTAGAAAGTCAAGTGAATAATACAGAATTTTAATAACATTTGTTATTAGGATTATTATAAGCCTCTATATTTTTACTTAATAATTTTAGTTTATTCAAACATTCTCTATGCTCTTTAGAAGCTTTATTATGAGATTTACACTTATTGTCTAATTCTTTATATAGATAATCATATATTTCTTTTATTTCTTTTTTTGTAGCTGTTTTAGGATCAAGACCAAATTCTTTAATGATATCAAAACAAATAGATTTTTGTTTGTTAGATAGTCTTGATCGTTTTAATTTACTGGCAGGAGTTAAATCCTGTGGAACGCGGTAGGTTTTATGAGGACTATCTATTGATGATTTTTCTTTGCTTTTACTATCACCTAGGTCTAAAATGTCCAACATAATATGATATGCAGTATTAAACATAGATGCACTAACCTGTAAATCCTTATCTATATTTTTCAGATATTTATCAAAATCATTTTTATCTAAAACTATACTTTCTATAGTTTTTCCATTTTTCTTTTTAATTCTTCTACCTTTGTTATTTTCAAATGTCACGCTTTCACTTAAGTCTTCAGTTACCTTTCCATTAACACTACTATATTTTTTTGAATGTGAAAAATACCTATCAATCATATAATAAATATAAAGAAAATTTTTATATTTATTTTTTAGGAATAAATACTTTAGCATTAAGAAATGATTTAACTTTTTCTGTAGTTTTACTAAAAAAATCTTGTTGAATAAGCCATAAAATAAATAATACCATTGTAATAAATATACAAGCAGTAATAGTTATGAGCATAACATTTTTATTTTGAGCACTAATTATGTCTTTCTGACTAGTTAATTTTGCACAGGATTTCCTAAATTGTTTATCGTCATAGCATCTCATTTTGTCTCCATAATTTCTCTTGTTTTTATCAGCTGTGTTTGAATTATAATATACTTTTCTTCCATTTAATTTTTGAATTGATCTGGCATTCTGAGGTAATATTTTTTTAATAATATCATAAAAGTTTGTACTACAGTTTACACTACTATCCATAATGATCCACGTAACATTTTCGGAACAAGGACTTCTAGGCAAAGAGCCCTTATAAGTAAAAAAGGATTTTGTCTCTGGTACTATATCAAAGATATTCCAGTTATCTGGAGTATTTATATTAACCTGTTTAGATGCAGTTTTTGGCAACATATTTGCAAATAATTCAAAAAACATATTTGATCTAGACGTAGCATCATTGACATCTATAAATACAGATAAAATTACAATTCCTCCAGTATCTGGTGATCTATGATACAATTGTGCTTCAATAGGAAACGAATAACCATCTATTTTATGTGAAGCTGGTATACTAAATGATATTTTATCTAATTCAAATACTTCACTATTATATAGAATATATGAACCATTGTCATAATCCATAATTATATTTTTTTTTGTATTCAATAAATTGCATTTAGATGTTCTATAATAAAAAATTAAATCACATAATGCTCCACATTTAACAGAATGTTTTGATTTTATATCAATAGGAGATTGCATACTTCCCTTAACACAAGCATTAACCATATTTATATTAATCATATATATTTTTTCTAAATAAAATTTATAGGTTTATATTATAATGGAATTATTTAGAAATTATAAACATTACATTGTTATAATTATAATTACAGTAGTTTTAGGATATTTTTTAGGAATCACAGTATCTACCGTAGTAGATTATAGACTTAAGGATGTAATAGTCAATTTACCTAAACCAAAAAATAAAATTACTGTACAACTTGGAGATGAAAATATACAATCTGAAATTGTAAGACATAGAAAAAAGAACTATAAAAAAACTATTGAAAAATTTAAAGGATCTGGAAAAAAAACGAAGGGAAAAAAAAATAAAAAAATTAGTATTGAAAAATTCAAAAATATAGATAAAGATACTACTAAAACAAGAGACCCTAATATGGAAGCATATGCTAAAAATTTTAGTAATTCAGAAAAAAATAAATCAACTAATATTCCATATAAAGCATTTAACGAAGAATTAGCTAATAGTCAATATCAGGATATAGAATAATATCATTCTGGTAAATAAACCTCATTAAAGTCTGTTATATCTTCTTGACATAATGGACATTTAAACTCAACTGTATCTATTTTAGATAACTCTCCTATACAGGTTTTACACATAACCAGATGATTACAAGGTAAAATGACTATATTAATTGCCTCATTATAGCATACTCTACAAGACATGCTTTTCTCGTGTGTTTTATCTTTTAATTTATATTGTAAATCATCTATTCTTTGACTAAAATTTAATAACATCAATTGGTTACTTTTTTTAAGATTAATGATATTTTCAATATATTTAGACTTTATATTAATAATTTCATTAATCTTTGAGGTATATGACGAATTAAGAATTACATATGACCTATTTAAATCTTCTAACTCTTTAAATAAAAGTTTTTCAGAATCACTATATCTCTTAATAGTTTTTTCCATTATCTTATTTTCTTGTTGGACTAGTGCTAATTCTTCTTGACTAGATTTATTTAATAATTGGTCTAATTCTAGATTTACTGATTGTCGTATGTTTAGAATAACATCATTTAAATCGATTATGATTTTACTATAATTAATATTAGAGTTCTTAAGTCTATCTATTAAATCATTTTTTTCTGCAATAATATCCTTTAATATACCTATGTATTCATTTTTATCTATAGGTAAAGGCGATGCTTCACCTATACTTTCATTTTCATTAATAATTTGGGACGATTGTATTATATTTTGTGTAGGAAGAATAATAGATCCTTCATTAGAAGAGGTCGTATTAGATAGATTGGTATCTAAATGAATACTATCTATAATAAAATTATTATTCATATATTTCTAGATAATAAAATTATTAAATTATCGTTTTTTTAATTTTAATTAAATTTGATGCAAAAATAAGATTTTGTCATTGCTTAAAGATTTTATATTAATTATTATATAACAAAATGAATAATTTAGATAACAATTTTGATAATACTTTTACATCCATAAACAATGAAAATAATAATGAAAATGGAAATAACCAAGAAGAAAATACCTTAATTTCTGAAGTAAACTCTTTTGATGAATTAGATATTGACGAAAGACTATTAAGAGGTATTTATTCAATGGGATTTGAATATCCATCAGCAATTCAAAGAAAAGCTATTCCAAATATGCTAAATACAGATGATCTTATTGCTCAAGCACAATCTGGTACAGGAAAGACTGCAACATTTCTCATAAGTGCAATAAATAAGATAGATCTAGAGATTAAAAAACCACAGATTATTGTAATATGTCCTAGTAGAGAGCTGGCTCATCAAATTTACTTTAATTATACTGGACTTAATACATTTTATAAATCAACTGGTGCATTAATAATTGGTGGAACTATGGTTGAAGACAATTTCAAAGATTTAGACAATGGTGCACAGTTTATTGTAGGTACTCCTGGAAGAATCTATGATATGATGAAGCGTTATGTTCTTAAAACAGAACATCTTAAATGTTTTATATTAGATGAAGCAGATGAGATGCTATCAAAGGGTTTTAAAGATCAGCTATATGAAATATTCCAATTTGTACCTAAACAGTGTCAAATATGCATATTTAGTGCGACAATGCCTCAAAGTGCACTAGAAATAACTGAAAAATTTATGAGAAATCCAAAAAAGATTCTCGTAAAAGCAGATGAAATTACATTAGAGGGAATAAGACAATTTTATCTAGGAGTACAACACGAAAATTGGAAATTGGCGACTCTCTATGATTTATATGAACGATTAAGCCTAAAACAAACTATTATATTTACAAATTCAAAAAGAAAAGCAGACTGGCTTAGAGAAAAACTAGAAGAGGAAAAATTTACAGTATCTTGCATTCACGCTGGATTAACACAAGTTCAAAGAGACAAAACTATGAAAGATTTTAGAACGGGTTCTACACGAATTTTGATATCGACTGATATAATATCGCGTGGTATTGATATTCAACAAGTTGAAATTGTAATTAATTTTGATATACCGAGACATATTGAAACCTATATTCATCGTATCGGAAGAAGTGGTAGATTTGGTAGAAAAGGATATGCTATAAACTTTGTTACTGAAAAAGAATTTATGCAACTCGATAGAATTCAAAAATTCTATTCTACTAATATTGAGTCTCTACCAGACAATATAAAAGATATTATAATGTAAAATCTACAAATATAATAATGTTAATTTTTATATTTATAGATTAGTTAGTGCAAAAGCTAATATGATCTGTGCGCAACATAAAAATCTTAAGAGTGGGGTTTTAGGGGATATATCGCCATATCCGATTGTAAAATGTGTTACTACTGTGTAGTATAATGTTGTACCAAAATCGTGGAATCTTTCGTCTTCATCTTCTCCAACCAGACTCGTTTTAGAAAGAATATGATATAGTACTGCAAATGCAATTATAGTTGCTAAATGATATTGTAAATTACTATTTTTTTTTATCAATTCACTTATAAAGACCAAACTCATATATATATTAATAATATTATAAATAATGTAAATATAATAAATTATTTTTATATAGTAAATGGGCAAATATAAAAATTTAGATCAAGAAAAAGTATATAATTCTGTTGTTAAAATTGTAACAACTTCAGTAATTTTAGATTTAAATATTCCATATAATATAAAAAATCAAACGCAATCTGTTGGTGCAGGATTTTTTATTGATAATAAATCACATATATTAACAGCAGCACACGTCGTAGAAAATGCAGTAGAAATATGGATAAAAATTCCAAAAGAAGGACAAAAAATATTTAAAGCAGAAATAGTATGTGTATATCCTGATTTTGATATAGGTATTGTTAAGATTATTGAAACATACCGAAATCAGTATTTTTTACCTTTAGGAAATTCCGATGATATCAGTTTAAGAGATGAGGTTTTTACTATTGGTTATCCTAAAAATCCACAATATCCTATAGTTACTTCAGGAACAATATCTGGAACAAGAAGTGATTATATACAGACAGATACTCCAGTTAATCCTGGAAATTCAGGAGGACCCTTAATAAATGATAAAAATGAGGTTGTAGGTATAACATCTGCTGTTCTTGCAAATAGTGAAGATAGTAGTCTTATAATACCTATAAATATAGCTAAAAATAATCTAGATGCAATGATTACCTCTTCTAAAAAGATTATTCATAAAAATGTATTGGGAGCTATGTTGGTAAACGGTACAGACAACTATAAGGAATTATATGGTGGTGAAAATGATTGTAAAGAGGGTATTGTAATTAAGAGAATTATAGCTAATTCACCCTTGGAAGGCCTCGTCAATGATGGTGATGTTATATGTTCTTTTAATGATGGAGACAATGAATATAAGTTAGACTATTTTGGTGAAACTACAGTTCCCTGGGAATCAGGAAAAGTTCCTTTAGATCACCTTATAAAAAGATGCTCTCCAAAAAAACTCGTTAGTATGACTATATGGTCTATTAAGGATAATAAAACTAAGAAAATAAAATTTAATCTTAAAACATTTGAAGAACTATATCCAGTAAAACGTATTTTCCCACATATAGATAAAATAGATTATGAGGTATTTGGAGGGATGATAGTTATGAATTTAACACTCAATCATTTGATATTACCTCAATTTTCTCATCTTATATATATAATCAAGAATGAGCAAATATTTAAAGAACAATTATTAATTACTCACGTTTTTCCTAACTCTAAAATAGCAGAATATAATACAATATCCGCATATTCACTTATTAGTAAAATTAATGGAATCACTGTATCTAATATAACACAATTTAGGGATGCTATTAAAAAACCAATCAAAAAAAATGGCAAATCATTTATCACAATAGAAACAGATAACAAGGATAAAGTTATTTTAAATACAGATGAATTAGCTAAACAAGAAAAAGAGCTTATGAGTATGTATAAATATAGTCCGTCTAGATTATTTGATTCTTTGAAATCTTTAATAAATTAAATTTTATTTGTCTACTTATTTAAATTATTCTAGAATAATATTATATATTATGTTAGACAAAATACAAACACTATTCGATAGATTAGATAGAAAACAACTTATACTTCTTGCTATAGTATCTATAGTAGTGATATGTGTGCTAGGATATTATTTATATACTTGTATAAATCCAGTACACGAAGATTTCGAAGAAGAGGTTGATGAAAGTATGGATAATATTGAAAATTTTAGTAACAATCCAGCAATTATGAGAATGTTCCACGTAAATTGGTGTGGATACTGTAAATCAGCTAAACCACATTTTATAGAATTTCAAAAACAAGTAAATGGAACAAAAATCAATGGAAGAGATGTTGTAGTAGAATTAGTTGATTTTGAAGATAGTGCTAATGAAGAAATTGTTAAGGAATTTGAAAATGAGGTTGAAGGTTACCCTACAATCATATTAACTAAAGATGGTGAAAACCACCATTACAAAGGTGATCGTGAATCTGCCAGTAGTTATCTAACATATCTTAAGGAAATGCTTGCATAAGATAATTAATTTATATGATTATATAAATTAATTAATACAAATTATTAATATTAAAATGCAGCATCATATTGACTATTACCGTGGTTTCCATCTCTGGTTTCTTCAGCATTTGCATTATCATGTAATGGATAGAATACTGTACCTATCTCATTTGAACTAGCACTGTTGTATGTATTACAATTGGCAACTGGTGGACCATTTGCAGAAAAATGTTCTTTAGTTACTGCTGCTGCCATCTTACCTAATATTTCACTGCTCTGTAGTATATTTATAGTTACTATAAAGATAACTGTAATAGTTAATGCACCAACAAAATCACTATTAGACATATAAGCTATTAAAAATAGAATAACCCCTCTAAATACAGCACTATCAAATAATGATCTGATTGTAGAAGGCAATCTTATATGTAATCTTGGACCATACATCATCAAAAATATGCTCAATATAGCAAAAAGAAATGAATTTTCTACCAAAACCTCTGGATTAAATAAACCTTGAAGTGTTCTTACTATTTCAATCATTATATAATAGATTTATAAATTATTTTTACCTATTAGTTTATTAATAATACTATCTATTTCTAACTTTCTTAATATCACCGATGTGATTATAACAAATATAAAACTATATAAAAAATCATTATGGATATTTAAGTATATAATTCCTAATAAAGTACTTATTATTATTTGCCATTTGTTTTCACCTACATTCACAAA
>MDTG01104214.1_pt1 | contig 11512 bp, 9 predicted proteins | sample 811421 | NCBI WGS metagenome assembly MDTG01 (sample SAMN05326645, study PRJNA326480) | marine metagenome | isolation source: seawater | place: Pacific Ocean: South East | collected 2011
CCATGGAGAATTGATTGGTGGATCAGATATCGCTCTTGAAATGCTAAACGATGGATCTCTTCGAGAAATGTATGATGCTGGAAAAGCCAAAGATGATGCCGGTGGCTGTTGCGGTAGTTGCTGATTCTGTGCTAAATCAAAATCTAAAGTAAATGAAATCTACTGTCTCAGAAGGCCGTAGAAGGAACATCATTGAAATTAGAATTCCGCAACATGCGCCCCAGATAATTGGATTCTGCTTAGCAATGAAATTCTTCATTCCACCAACTTTCTTGCTTAGCCCATGACCAATAATGAAACAAAGGACTAGCGCCATTGTTAGCAGTTTGATTTCCGGAAGTGAGTCAATAAATTCGTCCATGTTCCAATGCGCATCCATTCCGACGAATGACTTCAGCGACCTTAGAAGCATACCAGTCTCCTCGACACGGAAAATCAACCAAGTCATGAATATAAAATATTGAGTGACTAGCCAAGATACGAAACCCATGAACCTAGGCAGTTTGGAAAACGATGACGTAACAATCTGGGTGCGAATGAGGAATCTGTGACAAAGGAGTAACACGCCATGAACGGCCCCCCACAGAACAAAATTCCAAGATGCACCATGCCACAAACCACCGAGAAGCATTGTGCCCATCAATGATACAATCAAAATACGTGTCCCACCCTTGCTCCCCCCCAGTGGGATGTACAGATAATCTCTGAGCCATGTTGAGAGGGAGATATGCCACCTTCTCCAAAACTCTTGGGGCGACTTGGATGCATACGGCGAATCAAAATTCTCGGGCAATTCTATTCCGATTAAATGAGCGGATCCCAAAGCAATATCTGTGTAAGCTGAGAAATCGCAATAGATCTGTATTCCAAAACATAAAGATCCCCACCAAACTAGTGCGATGTTATCCAATGGAGCCCCATCAATAAATATTGAATTTACATGAAGTGCAACGTTGTCTGCAACAATCAATTTCTTAGCAAGACCGTAAATTATCAACGTTAATCCAAGTCTGAATCGATATGATGTGGTTTTCAAAGGAGATTGAATCTGTTCAAGAAACTGTCCAGAACGTACGATTGGCCCTGCAACTAATTGAGGAAAAAAGGATGCATAACAAGCAAAATCAACAAACCGATCATATGGTTTGTGTTTATTTCTGTAAATATCGATTGTGTATGACATCGTCTGGAAGGTGTAAAAAGAGATACCGACAGGCAATAAGAGTCCGAGAGTATCGAGATCAGGTGCATTTGTAAAACGGAGAGCGACTAAATTCCACGTCTCTATGAAGAAATCAAGATATTTGAATATTGCAAGAATTCCTAAATTAATGCCCAAACTACCAATTAACCAGCGTTTTCTTACCTTGAGGCGTTCTTCTGAATGTATTTTTTTCCCAGCTGTCCAATCTACAATTGTAGAGGTTAAGAGAAGAAGAATGTGCCACCCTGATGCCAACCAGAAGAAAACATAACTCATGAGTAGCATGAGAATTACTTGAAAATTGCGCCTCTGTCTGGCGAAAAAGAGGACTAATAGTACTACGACAGGGAGGAATAAAGTATAGTATTCTTGGGTCACAAAATCCATTGATACCACTCCTCATTTGTGACACTCATTTGATAATGAATTGACGTCCAAAACAAGTTCCGCCCGTATTTCACCAGCATCAATATAATTTTGCAGTTCCTTAGTCGAGACAATGGTAAAATCATCGGGGAAGCTTTTCAAGAAATTCTCAAACATGGTGAATTTGTCATAGTTCTTGAAAACCAAATACCCTGATTCATTTTTTGATAAGAGAGAGTAACTGTACATCGACATTGAGATGACTTGAGTCGAAGGGTTCTGAGAATAAAATCGATTAAAGGTTTCTTTTACATTCCAATTTTGTTCGTAAACGGACTCGTCAACTCGTGAATATGGTTCCAGGAACCCATCATTTGAAACAATGTAAGTGACTGGGATTTCATGAATGCCATTATTCCATTCAAAATTCTGCATGTAACCGAAAGAAAAATTTTGGTTCTGAGTAAAGAGATTGTAATTATATGATTGAGTTAGATTGTATTTTTTCATCGATTCAATGATTGTATCGCAGTACCGGAAGGCCCCTGCACGGAATGCAATCGGCCTATCAATCTCTGCTAAATCAAAAAGTTCCATTGACTTCTGAAACCAGAAATCCGATGTTTGTTGATCCCAGCATGACATGTAATTTTCTTTCTTTGCACCGCTTGAAATCCATTCATCGGTTTGCATTATCTCATTCCAACTAGATGAATTCACCATTGATGGATACATTCTCATCTGAACATCATGTCCTCGTGAATCAATATACTTCATCACCTCAATAATTTCCAATCCATAAGAATAGTATCCTAAAACATCTACAAAAAAAGAAATCGTAACGTTTGACGAGTCTGCGGCGTCCATCATCTCTGAAATCCCTACATGCTCATCTTCAAATTCGCCCCAGACACATCTTGAAATTTGATTTTTGTTGTCGCCCTGGACTGCTAAATCGGCACATTTACTTCCAGCTTCAACATTGATTGTCAGTACCATCAATCGTGGTATTTTGGTCGTATCTTGTGGATTAATCTGAACTGAAGAGTCTTGATGGATGCGTTGGGACAATTTATCGAAATTGATTTTATTTCCAGCTTTCACTAGCGCAGCTTCAACCACAGGTGTCAATCGATTGCAGAACTCCTTCCTACCTTCATCGTCGAGATGGTTTCGGTCGTAAAAATGATCATCAATCCAGCCATCACTCCACGTAAAATCAGCAATTGTTACGCCGGGCCAATCCGCATACCGCTCAAGTGTCTCATTCATCCCATTCCACTTGTTTTCTGGGACATAGGATAGGGCAAGCGGGTGGTGTGGTGGCCCCACTAGAACTACTTGGATATCACTTTGCAACAATGTTTCAATCTCATAATCAAGTGCAGCATGTGATTGAGATCCGTAATGGGCTGGTTTGTAATTCGCCGTTTTAACCATTTGAGAATTGTTGTATTCTTCCCTTTGCTCTACGCTCTTCCCATCGAAACCATATCGATCTGCAGGGAAGGTTGGTGTTTGAAGATAATCAAACCAGAGTTCCGATTCCGAGGGAGGTATGTAACCATATGAATCGACATCTTTGGCACTCGTTTCATCTAAAAGTAGCCTATTTAGCCTTTCTTCGGATGCTGAAATGAAGTAATCTTGTTTGAATTTCATCCGATCTAGATTGTTCAAAGCCAACCACTCCATATGGCTGGAATCAATTAAATCCACCCACCCGCCTATGTCTGTAGAATCCTGATTCATGCTATCGAGTTTAAATCTTAGTTCAACATACTCCTCGGCAGTTTTTGAAGTGTTAAGCAAAATATTTGGTGCAACTTCAATTATCACTACTTCGGGATTTGAATCAACAATCCGAGGTATGTGTAGCATGTCTGTGTAAGGCCTTGAGGAGGGTTGTGCGAGGTTGTAAACAAATGCTTGGTTCGTTAATTGTTCGCTAACACATTTTCCATCTAAGGCTTTGAACATTTGAGATGAGCCAATTGCGATAACTGATTCAGAAGCATCTTCCGAAATCGTAACAAGAGCGTCTTTTGTTATCGTATATCTGGTGCCTGTAAGCATTGAGCCATCCCGCATTAATGGGTCATTGACTATGATCAATGCTTGGTTTGATACAAAAAGAAACGTAATTGCCGCAACAAAAATCGAAGATATGAGTTCTCTTTTTGTAATCTCCATCAATATCACGCCTTCAGTTCAAGCCAATATGATTCTCATCCACATCTCCAATGCAATATAACTCAAAGAGAGCCCTGACCTCACGAATTCCGCGGTTCTTATTGTGCCCCCTCGTTGGGATAATCTCGAAATGAAAGTTGATATCTTTTGTAATGAACATGTCTACCAACTTCAATGCATGCTCATGGAGATAATTCTCCGACGTACCAAACCGATTCTCACATATAAAATACAAAGGGTGTTCCAAATCTGTATCGGCAAGGAAGACTGATAGGTCGTTCATTTTGGAAAGAGGTCCAGTTTCACTTAGAATGACTTCAAAGTGTTTCTTCATTCCGTTGTTGCTGTATTTCGATCCAAGTAACTGAACTTGTGGCACATTGGCATACACGGCTTTCGCTCCTAGGCGTGCGCCATGCAACAAAGCACCATAACCTCCCATGCTTGATCCATAAATAAAGAGGTCCGCATCAGTTTCAAGTTCTAATTTTTGCGTTGCCTCCGATACAACTTTGTCTAATAAGTTCATAACAAACGGATCTGAATTTTCTCCAAGCCACCATGCTCCCTTATTTTCAAAGCCGAATTGGTCGAGTGGTTTTATTGTGTTCCAATGCTTCTCAGCGTACAAAGATGGTCTTGATACATGCCCTACTCCATGGAGAACAAGCATGGTTGGTGCAGTTTGGTGATCTTTTTTTGCAAAATCAAGGCGATACCACATTTTTCTGCCAAGTTTGTCTTCTACAAAATGAACATTCTCATCTTGCATCCACCCATGGTCACCTTCAACCATATTGAGTTCGTAGAGTCCCTCTTCATTTAATATATCCTTCATTAGGCCTATTTCATGAGATTAATCAACCATGGAAATGTTTGCCTATCGCCTTCAATGAAGGTTTGTTTCAAATGGGATGTGTGAGCAGAAGATTTCATGGCGGATACGTCACGGAATTTAGTCCTCCGTAGGGATGAGAATCTTCCGTTTTTATCTGCCCCGTTTTCAATCGGACATAATCTGTACCAATATCGGCAATTGCTTCGCCATTTCATAGCTCGAGATATGAAAGTAAAATATCACAATTCGGTACTCGGGTATACTTGGTCAATTCTAGAACCTTTAGCTCTAACAGTTACCTTCTACATCCTGTTCACGATACTTTCTGACAGCCAAGATCCATTTAGACCACTGACTATCCTTTTAGGAATTCTCTCTTGGTCATTGTTTGCAAAAACGTTCTCCGCTGGAACAACAAGTATCCAGCGAAATTCATCTCTCATCCAGAAGGTGTATTTTCCGCGCGAGATTTTCATCTTTTCAAAAACTGGATTTAACCTCCTTCAATTTATTCTAAGTCTATTGGTTATCGTACCGTTACTGATTCGATATGAATTAACTCCAACCAAGCAAATTGTCCTACTACCAATCGCCCTACTTATGATTGCCATGTTGGCAACTGGCCTTGCATTTGTGACCAGTATCCTACAAACAAAAGCCAGAGATGTTGAGCATATCGTCACTATTGGTCTGCGAATAAGTTTCTACCTTACTCCCGTTTTCTATCCGCTCGATATGATTACTCAAGGACGAGTCCCAGAAGAGTATGCTGACATCTACCTCATCGTGAATCCGATGGCTACCTACATCACAATGATACGATCAGCATTTACTGGTGTTCCAATTGACATTCCAATGGAGAATCTGGTCATCACGTTTTCATCAACAATCGGAATATTTTGGATTGGTGCAATTTACTTTATGCGAAAAGAGAGAAAGGCGGTGAAGTTCATATGAACGATCCCCCCATTTCCCTCTCTAATGTCGCTCTGGATTATCCAAGAGTCCGTAAGGGAGTGGGTTTCCTTCGAGAGGTAATCACCAGGAGATTCAACAAACAACCTACAAAAAACAAATGGTTTAGGGCATTGGACGGCATCACTCTCGACGTCAGCAAAGGGGAAGTCGTTGGAATTATCGGGCCGAACGGTTCAGGAAAGAGCACACTCTTGCGAGTCATTGCTGGCATATACGCGCCTGATGAAGGTAGTATAGAAGTGAAAGGCCGAATCACCCTCCTTGCAGGTGTTGGGACTGGATTCAATCAAAATTTAACAGGCCGTGAAAATATCTCGCTCACTGCAAGTATTTTCGGATTCAAAAAGAAAGATATTTTGGAAATAGAAGAGGATATAATAGAATTCTCAGGAATCCGTGAATTTATTGATGACCCAATCCGGACGTACTCCGCAGGAATGCGAGCAAGGCTTGGGTTTGCAATCATATCAAATCTTGACCCTGATATTTTGTTGCTTGATGAGGTCATGAGTGTTGGAGATCATGAATTTAGAAAGAAATCGAGAACCCGAATTGAAGAACTTGTGAATGGTAAGGCAACAGTTGTCATCGTCTCTCACTCCAAATCAATTCTTCAAAGTCTGTGTGATAAGGTATATTTCATTCAAGAAGGAAAGATAGTCAGTAGCGGCGATTTGGAAGAAGCATTCGGACTCTACGAATCAGATAAGGAGTGATACTATGGAAGATACTAATTCTGAAATAGACAGAGAGAGTATTACCTTTTCTAAAGAGCAGATTCAATACTTACGCTCTGAATTTGAGCGACAACGGAGATGGGTGAATCTTCTCTCAACAAGAGAGCAAGGCGCTTTACAGGAATTAGAGCGAACGCAAAACTCCGTTAGCTACAGAATCGGACGGTTCCTGACAGCATTACCGAGAAAGATGATAAAAAAAATTAGTAGGGGAAACAAGAAGTTTGTGTACTTCACAAAAGAAGATGATGAAAACAGAGAAGAATTATTTCCTTCCTCTCTGTTGATTACACCTGAATTGTTGCCCACGAAAGAATCTTCAAGAGGAGTTGCTTCATTTATTGAAGAGATACTCATTCTAACCAGAAGAAGAAGAGTTTCTGTTAATCAAATTCGAGACATGATGCTCGAATCTGAATTTTCGAATGAAGAAATGTACCGAGCTTCGATCACCATCATCGATCACCTTGAAAATACGAATCAATATTTACCGTCAGTCAAGAATGTTTTCACCGGTTTACTACGCGCACTTGCGAACCTGTCTCCAACTTATGCACTAGATTTTGGCGATCTCTACATCGAGAGATTATACGATGAACGATCTTTACGATCACTAATTCAACTTCATGGTAAAATTGGTAACTTTGAGAAGCCACTTCAATTACTCAACAAGATGCGATACACTTCGTGGAAATCCGAACAGAAATCTAAATTCAAAACACCTGCAAATGTGTACAAATATGGTCTTAAAATGAAACAACCAGTGACAAAAAAATTGTACACGCCATCAAATAAAGTAGCATACGTTGTTAGTCAATGTATGCCACACACGACATCTGGCTATGCAATTCGAACTCATGGACTAACCTCAGCACTGAATGCAAAAGGGTACGACGTATCAGTTCTGGCGAGGCATAGTTATCCCGTTGATCGTCATGATTTCAGAGGAACCAGCGTCGAAGAAAAAACTGAAATCGATAACGTGACGTACAACTTTACTGGTATCAAAAAAAATCAAAATACAATCGATTATGCTGAGGTGTTCAACTTTACAAAATTGCGTAAATACGAATCTCAATTAGAGAAAGCAATAGAGAATTATGCAGTAGAAAACAAATGCGCTGTTCTTCATTCAGCCTCAAATTTTGTTGTTGGATACGCTAATTCAAGAGTTGCGAAGAAATTAGGCATAACCTCAATCTATGAAATTCGAGGTTTCTGGCACCTCACGCAAGCAACAAAGAAAGAAGGTTACACAGGCTCAGATCATTATAATTTATCTGAACGTTTTGAGATAGAAACCGCCAAGCAATCTGATTATGTTTTCACAATCACCGGGGCACTGAAGCAGATTCTGATCGAAAACGGAGTTCAAGAATCAAAGATACATGTCCTTCCAAATGCAGTAGATCGAAGTAAGTTCACAATCATGGAAAAGGACAAGTTATTGGAAAAAGAGTTAGGGTTCCAAGATTCTGTAGTCATAGGGTACGTCGGATCCTTCGTTGAATACGAAGGTCTTGACATCCTACTTGAAGCATGTGCAATGCTGAAAGATAATCATGGTAACATGTTTAAGTTACTTCTTGTTGGTGACGGCGAAGTTATGCAACAACTACGCCGTACCGTAGAATTCTTGGATCTCCAAGAACAGGTCATTTTTACTGGACGAGTTCCACACGATGAAGTACAGCGCTATTACTCTCTAATTGATATCGCGCCACTTCCAAGAAAAGCATTACGCGTTTGTGAGCTTGTTTCTCCATTGAAGCCATTTGAAGCAATGGCTTCAGGCAAAGTCTTAATCACATCAAGCGTTCAGGCGTTAGCTGAAATTGTTGATGATGGGAACACAGGGTTAATTTTTGAAAAGAATGATGCAAGGGATCTTGCTACAAAACTCGAGACAGTTCTCTTGAATGCTAATCTTCGCAGTGAGATTGGGAAAAATGCAAACAAGTGGATTCTCGAAAACCACTCCTGGGACGTAATCTCAGAAAGAGTTACCGACATCTATGACAAAATCTTGGAGGAAAACCAATGACAGGGCCTGTAATCTTAGTCGTCGGAGCACGACCGAATTTTATGAAAATTGCACCAATTCACGCAGAACTCAGACGTCGAGGTGTTTCTCTGATGCTGTTGCATACAGGCCAGCATTATGATGAGAACATGTCAAAGGTCTTCTTCGATGATTTGGGCATGCCGGAGCCCGATATCTACCTCGGAATTGGCAGCGGCAGCCACGCCACTCAAACTGCGAAAGTTATGGTTGAATTTGAGACCGTCTGTAAAGAGCATAAACCGAGCATGGTTATCGTTGTAGGAGATGTAAATTCAACAGTCGCTTGCAGTATGGTCTGCGCCAAAGAGTGGATTCCTTGTGCGCACGTAGAAGCTGGATTACGTTCATTTGATCGAGAAATGCCAGAGGAAATTAACCGCCTCATTACAGATGCAATTGCTGATTATCTCCTCACGCCTTCATCAGACGGTGATGAAAATCTTCGAAATGAGGGTGTAGCAGAAGACCGAATTAAGCGTGTTGGAAACGTCATGATTGATTCCTTGTTCAACAACCTAGAGCGAGCAAAGAAAAGCACAATACATTCTGATTTAAACATTGAAAAAGGGAACTATGGCGTACTGACACTTCACCGGCCGAGCAATGTCGATGAAATGGAAGCATTCTCTCAAATTCTCGATGCTCTTGAGCAAATAGGAACGAGAATCCCTCTCGTGTTCCCTCTTCACCCTCGCACGAGAAATCGTGCTGAGCAATTTGGGCTGACTGAGCGGTTGGAATTAATTCCGAACATCATACTAACAGATCCTGCTGGATATCTCGACTTTGTTGCTCTCATGGCAGAATCCAAACTTGTCCTTACCGATTCGGGAGGGCTACAAGAAGAAACAACTGCTCTCGGCATACCATGCATCACGCTCAGAAAAAACACGGAACGGCCAATAACAGTCACGGAAGGCACCAATACGATTGTTGGGAACGACACCCAGGCAATTCTCGATGCAGCATTTGACGTCCTAGATAATGGTGGTAAGGCAGGCCGTATTCCTGAATTGTGGGATGGGAAAACTGCAGAGAGAATTGCTGACTTGGTTGAGGAAATAATTGGGTGACTGTTTTGATAAAACCCCACATTCGATTTGATTCAAGTGTATTGGATGCGATTCACCAATTCGTCTCTGATGATTCTAAAATCGTTAAATCCAGAAAAGGGATTATAATCACATTCAGGCTAATTCTACTGTAAGTAAATGAGGTTTTGTAGTGAAAATTCTTCATGTATTAGCAAATGGACCGCCCGACATTAATGGGTACGCGATTCGCACGCATGGGTTGTTAAGAGCATATTCTTCTATTCCTTCACTCGAAGTTGTTGGTCTTACCTCGCCTTGGTATCCTGATCGTGATTCCATGGTCGAGCCAATTGAAATCAATGGGGTCATGTATCACAGATGCATTCATCCTGCTCACCGAGAGCCTCCCCTTGGATTTGGAATGAGGTGGGTTGCAGCAAGAGGTAAAGCCCGAATCGGAAGAAGTACGGGTTCTGCTAGTAGACCACTTTGGAAGCGTGCGATACAAGTGGCATTGAAACCATTTCGTCCAGGATTTTCTTGGATTGAAGAAAAAATAATATTTCGATATTTTGAAGAAAAAATCATTCAAACAGCAAGAAGCGAAAAGGCCATAATTATTCATGCACATGTACCATATCGTGTTGGAATCCCTGCATTGAGGGCTGCTCAAAAATTGAATTTGCCTTTTGTTTACGAAATGCGGGGAATGTGGGAAGAATCCGCAGTTGCGAGTGGACGATGGCGAGCAGGTGGGCTTGCACATTCGAGATTTCGCCGAATGGAAACGAAACTACTGAAAAAAGCAGATTCTGTTGTTTGCATTAGTGAAACGTTGCGGCAAGAAGCAGTTTCTCGAGGTGTTAATCCAGGTAAAATTGTTGTAGTTCCAAACGCAGTTAGTGCGGATTTTGAAAGAAATGAATCTGAACTCTATCACGAAATGAAGGAAAAATTGAGCGGGAAGCCAGTAATCGGATATATCGGTAGTCTTCGTGAGTTGGAAGGCGTAGATTTGACTGCTGAAGCAGTTTCACTTCTCAAATCAAAGGGGATTGGTGTGAATTTCTTTGTTTTAACATCCAAATCGGGACAGGACGATCTCAGAAGTTATTGCGAGAAGCTTGGTATTTCTGACAGGTCATTCATCGTCGGACCTGTACCCCACAATGAAGTTGCTCCATTTTACGACTTGATTGATGTATTCGTAGTCAGTCGACCAGATCTGAGGGTAACGAGACTTGTCACTCCACTAAAGCCATTTGAAGCGATGAGAGGCGAGTGCGCAGTTTTATTATCAAATTTACCAGCACTGTCTGAGATTGTAAAGGATGGAATCACTGGACGCCTATTCATTGCAGAGGATGTTGAAAATCTATCCAACCATATTGATGATTTGTGTCGTGATGAAAGTCAAAGAATTCAACTAGCTCAGGCAGCGAAATCATGGATCGAAGAGAACCGTACGTGGCCATCCGCCATAGAAGGTATGTCTTCTCTGTATGGAGAATTAGTCAAACAAAGGCAATGAAATCATATTCGCTTCAAGCAGATTTTCAAATGACAAAAAGGAATTGAACATCTCTCGTGACTTACTGTGGCTTACCAACAGCGTGAACCTGCCAACCCATCTTTGAAATTGAATCCAAATCGAGAACTCGTCTCCCATCATACAAAATTGCATTTCGCATCCGCTTGCCTAATTCATTCCAATCAATGTTGACACACGTGTCATGCGCTGTTACAAGGATTGCAAGATCAAATCCTGATGCCGTCGTGATGTCTTCAACAACTGTAACTTCATCTGGGAATTGGGATGATTCGAGATGAGGGTCATAAGCATAAACTTCGATCTCTTTGGCAAGAAGGGCCTCTGTAAGCGGCTCTGCTGGTGTTTCCCGAGGGTCGCCGACTTCCGCCTTGTAAGACCATCCCAACAGAAGCACTTTAGCGGACCCAGATGGTACCCCCGCCCTGTAAAGAATTTCATTAAGTACGGTTGCTACATGCAGAGGCATTGTTCGATTGACCGCTCGTGCAGCAGTAATCAATTCAGCAGGAACGCCAACATCTGCAGCCCGTTGCATCATGTAATAC
>MDTG01183065.1_pt1 | contig 11512 bp, 13 predicted proteins | sample 811421 | NCBI WGS metagenome assembly MDTG01 (sample SAMN05326645, study PRJNA326480) | marine metagenome | isolation source: seawater | place: Pacific Ocean: South East | collected 2011
GATTTGACTGCGCTTATTTTATTTATTATTGCATCATTTACAGATTTTTTAGATGGAATGTTAGCTAGATTTTTAGGAGAAGAGTCTAAACTTGGCGAATTACTAGATCCAATTGCTGATAAAATTATCGTAGCTGCAGCTCTCATTCTTCTTGTAATGGACGGTACTATTCGAAATTATGAAGTTATCGCTGCGATTATTATTCTAACTAGAGAGATTTTAATTTCTGGTTTGAGAGAATTTTTAGCTAAAGGTAAGATAAAACTCCCAGTTTCAAATCTTGCAAAATTAAAAACTGTATTACAAATGGTATCAATAGCTCTTTTACTCTCCGGAGATACTGGTAATAAAATTATTAATTTTCAAGATTATAATGCTCAAACAATTGGAATTATTTTTTTATGGCTTTCTGCTGCACTTACACTTTTTACTGGTTACGAGTATATACGAAAAGGAATTGATCATGCAATTTCTGAAGACAATAAAGATTAGGCAGCTTTTTTCTTTTTAACAAATTTAAGATAGCTTTCGTTTAAATCAATTATCATTTCACAAACTTTAAATTTATTTTCTGCAATACAAGAAACTGGCGTTACTTCAGCTGCAGTACCGGTTAAAAAACATCCAACAAAATTTTTTAGTTCATCTGGTTTTATTTTTCTTTCATGTACTTTAATATTTTTAGACTTTGCAATCTGAATAACTGTTCTTCTAGTAATTCCATCTAAAAAAGAGTCTGGTATTGGTGTATGAAGCTCTCCATGTTTATCTTTAAAAAAAATATTCGCCCCTGTTGATTCAGCGACATTATCTTCATGATCCAACATCAGTGAGTCGGTAAAACCTTGTTTTTCTGCTTCATGTTTTGAGAGTGTGCAGATCATATATAGTCCTGAGGCTTTAGTATCCCAAGGAATTGTATTAGGCGCTGGTCTTCGCCAATTTGAAATATTTAATTTAATCCCCTCTACTTTTAGCTTAGGATCAAAGTATGAGCCCCACTCCCAAGTTGCTATTGCAACATGAGTTTTTGTTTGTTGAGCAGAGATAGCCATCATTTCACTTCCCCTCCATATAACTGGTCTCACATATCCGTTTTCAACTTTCTGAGTGGAAATTATTTTATTACTTGCAGCATTAATCTCATCCTCACTATAAGGTATTTCTATACCCATCCTCTTTGCAGAGTAGAATAATCTTGAGGTATGTTCTTCTAATTTAAATATTGACCCATCATAGACACGCTCACCTTCGAATACACAACTCGCATAATGCAATCCGTGGTTCAAAACATGAACTTTAACATCTGACCAATTAACTAATTCGCCATTGTACCATATTTTGCCAGATCTCTTATCGTAAGGTATCATTTTATGAAATAAAAAAAATTCTTACTGAAAATTATCTTTCTATCTATAATATGTCAATATAACTTACCAAAAAATGAAAGAACTCCTATATCTAAAAGATGATCAATTAAAAGATTTAATTGAAAAAATATTCATAAGCTATAGAGAAACTTTTTCAGACTCAAAAAATATTCTCAATAAATACTCAATTGGTGTAGCACATCAGAAAGTAATTCATTTATTATCAATGTACAGAGGAATTACCATATCTGATTTATTAAAAAAACTAAAAGTGACAAAACAAAGCCTTAACCGAGTGCTTAAAGATCTAATTAAATTAGAACTAATTATATTTGAAAAAGATGATCAAGACACTAGAGTAAAACATATCTTTTTAAATAAAAAAGGAGAAAAAGTTTTTAGTGAAATTTTTGAAAAACAAAAAAAAAGAATCTATAAAGCTTTGTTAAACTCTAATTCAGAAGAGGTAATTAACTTTGATAGTGTATTAAAAAAAATAATTAATGGATAAATCTATTGCACATATATTAGTAGTTGACGATGATGATGGAATTCGGATGCTGGTTAAAAAATATTTAAATGAAAATAACTTTTTAGTTACCACTTCAGAAAATGCGGAGGATGCATTTCAAAAAGTAGAAATAATAAAATTTGATTTAATTATTCTAGACATAATGATGCCTGGAAAAAGTTGTTTAGAGTTCATAAATGAAAATAAAAAAAATATAGAAACTCCAATTATTCTTTTAACTGCAAAGGGTGAGGCCAGTGAAAGAGTTGAAGGATTAGAGGTTGGGGCAGATGATTATCTTCCAAAACCTTTTGATCCAAAAGAATTAGTGTTAAGAATAAAAAATATTATCAACAAAACTAAAAAGAATGACCAAAAAAGAATTATTATTTTTCAAAATATTAAAATTGATTTGAATAAACAACTAATTTTTAAAAATGATGTTGAATATAAAATTAATAATACTGAAAAAACTATATTAGAAAAAATGATTAACAACCCAGGCAGAACATTCTCTAGAGAAGATATTGGAAATTTAATTGATTTAAATAAAGAAAGATCAATAGACGTAATAATAACAAGATTAAGAAAAAAAATAGAAGTTGATCCAAAAAATCCAAAATTTTTGCAAACCATAAGGGGAGCTGGGTATGTTTTATGGATTGAATAAATTTTTTAAAAATATTCTTCCCAAAAGATTATTCTATAGAGCACTATTAATTGTTGCAGTTCCAGTAATTGTTTTACAGTTAGTCGTAACATTTGTATTTTTTGATAGTCTTTGGATTAAAACTAATAAAGGTATGACTAAAGCTTTGGTGAATGAGATTAATACTTTTATTGAAGTTTATAATGATGAAATTTATAAAGAAGATGAAATTACTAATATATTTTCTGTCTACCAAGATTTGAATATTGAATTTATCGATGAGAAAAACTTTAGTTATAATTTTGACGAAAGATGGTTTAGTCCAATTGATAGAACTTTAAGAAGAGAATTAAAGTCTAAGTTTGGATCAACTAATTTCTGGTTTAGTACAACAAGTTACAAAGAATTGATTGATTTAAGAATTAAATATGAGTCTGGTTATTTTAAATTTTTAGTTCCTAAAGATAGAGTTACAAGTTCCTCAGCTAGGATATTTGCATTATGGATAACAGTCCCTGGTCTAATAATGGTATTTATATCTCTGATCTTTTTGAAAAACCAAACTCGCCCTATAACTAACCTAGCAAAAGTAGCAGAAAAATTTGGTAAAGGAGAGGAAATAGAGGAATTTAAACCATCTGGGGCAGCAGAGATAAGACAGGCAGGATATGAATTCGATAAAATGAGAAAAAGAATTGTGAGACACCTCAATCAAAGATCTGAGATGTTATCAGGAATAAGTCATGATCTCAGAACGCCTCTTACAAGAATGAAGCTGCAAATTGCCTTTATTAAAGACAAAGATTTAGCAAGTAAATTATCTCAAGATATAAATGAAATGGAAAAAATGTTAAATGAATATCTTCAATTTACTAGTTCATCGTACTTAGAAAAAAATGAACAATTTAATCTCAGTGAATTGATTGATAAAATTATACAAAAATATAACAATAAAAATATTTCAAAAAAAATTTTAGAAGGAATTTTAATAATCGGCAGAAAAAACTTAATTCAAAGATGCATAAATAACCTATTAGATAACGCTATTAAATATGGTGACAAAATAAATGTTGAGCTAACTGTAAATAACAAAAATTTGTTTATTAAAATTGAGGATAATGGACCTGGAATATCAGAAAAAGAATATGATAATGTATTTAAACCATTTTATAAGATCGATAAAGGAAGAGCCGACTCTAAGTCTAGTGTTGGTCTAGGTCTCTCAATTGCGTCAGATATAATCAGATCTCATGGCGGAAATATAAAGTTAGAAAAATCCTCTATGAGAGGTCTAGGAGTTAAGATTTTCTTACCTGTTTAATCTTTCTTTTTTTTTTATTAGTTGTTACATTTATTTTTTTTTCAAGATTTTCAACTCTTTTTGAAAGTATTTCAAACTCATCTTTACTTGTTAATTTCATTCTAAAGACTATTTCATCCCTCTTGGACTTTAATATGTCAATTATTTCATTTCCAATATCTTTAGATGAAACTAACCCTTTCTCTAATAGACCAGCAAGTTTTTCAAGAACAAACTTTGAATTTTTCATATATTTGTATAATAAACTATAATAATTATATTTATAATTCAAAATGTTCATTAATAATTTTGACCCAGTAGCAATTCAAATTTTTTCATTAGAAATAAGGTGGTATTCCTTAGCTTATATTGTTGGAATATTAATTGGGTGGATCTTAAGTAAAAAAGTTTTCATATCTGACCATAATATCAAAGAAAAATTTGATGATTTTGTTACATATGCAATATTTGGTATTATTGTTGGTGGTAGATTGGGTTATGTCCTTTTTTACAATTTTATTTACTACTCAAATAACTTTTTTGAGATTTTTAAAATCTGGCAAGGTGGGATGTCATTTCATGGAGGTTTATTAGGTATTATAATAGTAAGTATTTGGTTTTCAAAAAAGAACGGTCATAATCCTTTCAACTATTTAGATGCTGTTTCATTTGTAGCTCCTATAGGAATATTTTTTGGGAGGATTGCAAACTTTATAAACTCAGAGTTATATGGGGTTGAAACGAAACTTCCTTGGGCAGTAAAATTTATTAGAATTGATGATTTATATAGACATCCGTCCCAATTATATGAAGCATTATTTGAAGGAGTAGTATTGTTTCTCATCTTATTATTTTTCAAGAATAAGAAATTTGCTAAAAATCCGGGATTTGTCTCTGGTTTATTTTTGCTTTTTTACTCAATTTTTAGGTTTTGTATTGAATTTCTCCGAATTCCAGATGAACAATTAGGCTATTTAGTGTTTAATTTAACTATGGGACAAATAATTAGTTTTATATTCATGATAATTGGAATTTATCTATTAGCTAACAAATATGAAACCAAACAAATCTCTTAACTTTCCCCTAGACAAATTTATAAATTTTTCTCTTTATAATAAAAGATTTGGGTATTATATGAAAAGAAATCCTTTTGGGAAAAAAGGAGATTTTATTACTGCACCAAACATCTCAAGACTTTTTACAGAAATGATTGCAATCTGGATTATAAGTTTTTGGAAAAGCTTAGGGTCACCAAAAAAATTTAATTTGATTGAACTAGGAGCTGGTAACGGTGAAATGATGAAGGTTCTTATTGAAAGTTTTGAGAATTTTCCAGTTTTCTTAAAAACTTGTAATTTTATAATCTATGAAAAAAGTCCATTATTGATTAAAGAACAAAAAAAAAAACTAAAAAATGTAAAAGTATTATGGATAAGTAAAATAAATAAAATAAAAAAATTTCCAAGTATATTCATTGCAAATGAGTTTTTTGATGCAATGCCTATTAAACAATTTAGAAAAAAGGATAATTTGTGGTTTGAAAAGTATGTTAATTTTAAAGATAAAGATGAAGCTTTTTTTTTTGAAAAAAAAACTGATATTAAAAAAATTGAAAAAAATATAGGTTTTAAAATATCAAAAAACCAAAATTTTATTGAATATTCTGAACTTTGTCTAAATTATCTTAAGAAGATATCTAATATAATCAAAAAAAATAATGGGGGCTTATTATTAATAGATTATGGATATATTGATGGGAAAATGAGAAACACACTTCAAGCAGTATCAAATCATAATATTGCCAATATTTTAAACAATATTGGTAATGTAGATATTACTCATAATTTGAACTTTAACCTTTTTCAAAACTTCACAAAACATATAGGTGGCTTGGGTATAAATTTAACAACTCAAAAAAAATTTTTGATAAAAATGGGAATAAAAGAAAGGGCAGAAATTATATCAAAAAATAAAAACTTTTCAAAAAAAGCTGATATTTACTATCGACTTCAAAGACTTATTGATCAAAAACAAATGGGTAATTTGTTTAAGGTAATGCTAATTAAAAATAAGAAAAATAAATTCAAGCTAGGTTTTTAAATTGTTAATCTCAAAAAAATTATTTAAACAAGATAGAATAAGACATGGTTTTTTTAATAGAAATGGAGGAAAATCAAAAGGAATTTATAAAGGTTTAAATTGTGGGTTAGGCTCAAAAGACAAAATAAGCTGTGTGAGATCAAACTTAAAAATTGTAAAAAATAAGATAAGTAAAAAATCTAAAGATATTTTTTTACTTCATCAAGTTCATAGTAATGATTTTATATTTATAGATCAAAATTATAAATTTAATAAAAAAAAAATTAAAGCTGACGCAATAATAACAAATCAAAAAAATCTTCCAATAGCAGTTTTAACTGCAGACTGTGTACCAGTCTTATTATATGATAAAAAAAAAAATATAATTGCTGCCATTCATGTTGGATGGAAGGGAGCTTTCAAAAATATAATTAAAAAAGTAATAAGTTTCATGTTGAGTAAAGGTTGTAAAAGAAAATTTATCACCGCAGCTATTGGACCATGTATAAGACAGAGAAGCTACAATGTAAAAGATGATTTTAAAAAAAAATTCATTAAGAAAGATAAAAAAAATAGAATCTTCTTTAAAATTAAAAAAGATATAATCTATTTTGATTTACCAGGGTTTGTAAATTCTCAACTTAAATCAAACAAAATCAGAAATATAGACATAATAAACATTGATACTTTCGATAAAAAAAATAATTTTTTTAGTGCAAGACGATCTATAAGATTAAAACATGATGATTATGGTAGAAATATTTCTATAATTATGATTAATTAAACTTTTCAATGAAACTATTAACTGGAAACAGCAACAAAATTCTCAGTAAGAATATTGCTAAATATTTGAAATCAAAGCTAGTAAATTCAAGCATTAGAAAATTCTCTGATGGGGAAATATATGTTGAGATAAATGAGAACATAAGAGGTAATAGTATTTTCATCATTCAATCAGTGTCATCTCCTGCTAATGATAATTTAATGGAGTTATTGCTTAGTATAGATGCTCTTAAAAGATCCTCTGCTAAGAATATAACCGCGGTTATTCCTTATTTTGGATATGCTAGACAAGATAGAAAAGTTGTTCCTAGAACGTCTATTTCAGCTAAACTTGTTTCAAATTTGATTACCCAAGCTGGAGCAGACAGAGTTGTTACTGTTGATTTACATGCAGGACAAATTCAGGGGTTCTTTGACATACCTGTAGATAATCTTTTTGCAACTCCAATTTTTGCAAGACATATTAAAAAGAAAATTAGAAATAAAAAAATTATTTGTGTTGCACCGGATGTTGGTGGAACTGAAAGAGCAAGGGCCCTAGGTAAAATTCTTAATGTTGGTTTGGCTATAGTAGATAAAAGACGACCAAAACCTGGTCAGTCTCAAGTTGTGAATGTTATAGGAGATGTAAAGAATAAAACTTGTATCATTGTAGATGATATAATTGACTCGGGTGGCACCATTGTAAATGCTGCAAAAGCTTTGAAAGCAAGAGGAGCAAAAGAAGTTTATGTTTATATTACCCATGGGGTTTTAAGTGGAGAAGCGGTAAAAAAAATTAAAAACTCTGTTATTAAGAATTTAGTAATTACTGACACAATTGATAACAATGAAAAAACTAAAAATGTTAAAAATATAGAAGTTTTACCAATTTCCGCTCTTATGGGTGAGGCAATAAAAAGAATATCAAATTCAACTTCCGTGTCTGATTTATTCAAATAATTACCTTGATTATTTGTAAACATAAGTTAAAAAACCTTTTTTATGAATTCATTAGAAGCTAATATCAGAATCAACTCCACTAAAGGGCAGCTAAACGCTATAAGAAAGGGTGGAAAAGTTCCAGCTATTATTTATGGTGGAAAAGATCAAAATCAAAAAATTTCTATTTCTAAGAAATTACTTAACATGTTGATTGAAAAAGAAAACTTTTTATCAAATATTATTTCTTTAAATGTAGAAGGTAAAAAGCAAAATGTCTTACCAAGAGAAGTCAAATATCATATTATAAGTGATGAGCCTACTCATGTTGATTTCTTGAGAGTATTACCTGGAGTAAAAATAAAAATTGAAGTTCCAGTCAATTTCATTAACTCCGAAAAATCTCCAGGCCTTAAAAGGGGTGGGGTGTTGAACATTGTGAGAAGAAAAGTGGAATTAAAGTGTCCAAGTGAAAAAATTCCCGAAAATTTGACAATTGATCTTGAGGGTGTGGATATTGGTGAAAGTTTTAAAATCTCTTCTATTAAATTAGATTCTGAAGTATCTCCAACAATTCAAGGGAGAGACTTCGTAATCGCGACTTTAGCAGCTCCAACTGTAATGAAAGAGCCGGAGAAACCAGCTGAAGCAGAAGCCGTGGAAGGAGCAGAGGGTAGTACAGAGGGTGTAGAGGCAGCATCAGATGGAGATAAACCAGCTGCAACTGAGAGTGAGAAAAAAGAAGGCGAAGATAAGAAACCTGCTGAAAAAAAAACCACAGAAAAAAAATAATCAAACAAAATTGAAAATTTAATTTCATTAATATATGCTTTTATTTGTAGGATTAGGTAATCCAACTCCGGACAGTGAAAACAACAGACATAATGTGGGTTTTAAAATTATAGATTCTATAAATAAAAAATTTAGCCTATCAAAACAAAAACCAAAGTTTAAAGGACTTTTAACTACTGGTAATATTGGTAATGAAAAGATTTACGCTATCAAACCTTTAACATTCATGAATAATTCGGGAATTTGCATTAGAGAACTAATTGAATATTTTAAGATTGATGCTGAAAATGTAATTGTTTTTCACGATGATTTAGATGTAGAATTTGGAAAAATTAAAGCAAAATTTGGTGGATCTAGTGCTGGCCACAATGGAATAGCATCTATAGATAAATTTATTGGAAAAGATTATTCAAGAGTAAGGATTGGTATAGGAAAACCTACAGGAAATATCGAAATTGCTGATTATGTGCTTCAAAATTTTAACGAAGATGAAGCCACTAGTGTAGATAAAATCTTAAAAAATATAACTGATTCCATATCTATTCTTGTTGAAAAAAAATTAGATTTATTTTCTAGCACAGTAAATAACAAAAAATGAGTTTAAAGTGTGGAATTGTTGGATTACCTAATGTGGGTAAGTCTACTCTTTTTAATGCATTAACAAATTCTAGCAAAGCCCAAGCAGCAAATTTCCCGTTTTGCACTATAGATCCAAATATTGGAATAGTTCCAGTGCCTGATGATAGATTAAAAAATTTAGCAAGAATTTCAAAATCAAAAAAAATTATTTATACCACAATTTCATTTGTAGATATTGCCGGCTTAGTTAAAGGTGCATCAAAAGGTGAGGGTTTAGGTAATAAATTTTTATCTCATATAAGAGAAGTAGATGCAATTATACATATGATTAGGTGTTTTGACTCTGAAGATATTCAAAACGTAAACCTCACTGTTGATCCAATTCGAGACCTCGAAATAATTGAAACTGAAATGATGTTGGCAGATCTAGATTCTATTCAAAAAAGATTAGAAAAAAATAATAAAAAAAATATTGATGAAGAACAATTGAAAATTTTAGAGACTAGTTTAGATTATATAAATAATAACAAAGATTTTTTTGAATTAAGAAATCAATTTGATAAGAGACAACTCAACCAAAGTGGATTATTATCTTTAAAGCCTAGGATATTTGTTTGTAATGTAGACGAAAGAAGTGTTAAGAATGGTAATAATTACACAAAAACATTCATTGAGAAATTTGGAGAGGAAAAAACACTAATTATTTCTGCTGATATAGAAAACCAGATCAATGAATTGGATGTTGATGAAAAAAGAAACTATATGGAAATGATTGGTCTAAAAAAAACTGGATTAGGTAATTTAATTCAAAAAGGTTATGAAATTCTTGAATTAGATACTTACTTCACTTCAGGTCCTGAGGAGTCCAGAGCTTGGACAATAGAGAAAAACTGTACTGCACCAAAAGCAGCAGGAGAAATTCACACTGATTTTGAAAAAGGATTTATAAAAGCAGAAGCAGTGTCTTATAATGATTTTATGGATAATGAAGGTTGGGTAAATTCTAAGATTAACGGTAAAATGAGATTAGAGGGAAAAGATTATATTGTTAAAGATGGAGACGTTTTAAACTTCCGTTTCAATACGTGACCAAATTTTTTTCATACTAAAATAGACTAGTACAGTTAGAATAATTAAATATATTATCGCTTTAAACCCCATCTGGTGTCTTGATTCTAAATGTGGTTCTGCTGCCCACATTAAAAACGTAGTTACATCTTTGGACATTTGTTGAACGGTTGCAACAGTTCCATCTCCATATTCTACTAAACCATCAGATAACTGATTAGACATTTTAATTTTATTTCCATACATGTATTTATTGTAATAAACTCCATCGTCTAAAGTTACTCCAACAGGAGGATCTTCATAGCCTTGGAGTAAAGAGTAAATGTAATCGACTCCTCCACCTCTTGCTTTGACCAAAACAGACATATCTGGGGGATAGGCACCACCATTTGCGGCTTGTGCAGCCTTAACATTTTCGTATGGCATCACAAATTTATCAGATAATTTTCCTGCCCTCGTAAACATTTCACCATCAGCATTTGGCCCGTCCGTGACTTCAAAAGATGCCGCTATTGCTTTCGCCTCCTGTACGGTAAACTCTGGCCCGCCTTTTTCAGATAAATTTCTGTAGCTTAAATATTTCATTGAATGGCAGGATGAACATACCTCTGTATAAACTTGGTAGCCCCTTTGAAGTGCTCCTCTATCGAATTTCCCAAAAAGACCTTTAAAAGTCCAATCAGTTTTCAAATATTCAACTTTTTCAGCTGCGTAAGAGCTATATGAGCCAATAAAAAAAACTATTGATAATGATAATACCTTTAAAATATTTCTCACTTATTTATCAAAACTTTCTTTATTCCTTGCTGTTGCCAAATTTGGTGATCCTCCAAGAACAGGCTCGGTAATGCTCAAAGGTACAGGTAATGTTTTTTCCTTAAAACCTAAAACTGGCAGAATGACTAAAAAGTGAATAAAATAATATGCAGTCGCCACTCTAGCTATTAATAGATAAAGCCCTTCTGCTGGCATAGCTCCAACATATCCTAATATCAAAACGTCAGCTACTAAAATCCAATAAAACTGTCTATATAAAGGTCTAAAAACCGCTGATCTAATTTTTGATGTATCTAACCAAGGTAAGGCTGCAAGAATAAATATTGCAGATAACATTGCTATTACGCCAAGAAGTTTGTCAGGAACTGATCTTAAAATTGCATAAAAAGGTAATAGATACCACTCAGGAACAATATGGGCTGGTGTTACCAATGGATTTGCCTCAATATAATTGTCAGCATGTCCTAATATATTTGGTGTATAAAAAACAAAAAAGGCAAAGACTATCATAAACATTAAAAGTGCAAATCCATCTTTAATTACGATATAAGGGTGGAATGGAACAGTTTCTTTAGAAGGTTTCTTTATGTCAATTCCAACTGGATTATTATTCCCAGGAACATGTAGCGCCCAAATATGTAAAACAACTAAACCTAAAATTAAAAAAGGAATTAAATAATGTA
>MDTG01190585.1_pt1 | contig 11512 bp, 9 predicted proteins | sample 811421 | NCBI WGS metagenome assembly MDTG01 (sample SAMN05326645, study PRJNA326480) | marine metagenome | isolation source: seawater | place: Pacific Ocean: South East | collected 2011
AGGCTTCAGACTTCTAGGTTTCTATGAAGCAGGAGTTAGACATATAATGACAACAAAAAAACCAATTAAAAGCATTGATGACATCAAGGGTTTAAAGATAAGAACAATGGGTGTACCAGCTCACGTATCATCATTTAATGCTTTTGGTGCAAAAGCAACTCCAATGGCTTATGCTGAATTGTATGGAGCTTTACAACAAAATGTTGTTGATGGAGCGGAAGCTGCTAATACGAATTATAATTCAAAAAAATTCTATGAAGTAGCTCCACACTGGGCACAAATCGGTTGGACAGCATTAGTAGCCGACTTAATTATGTCTGAGAAGAAATTCAAATCACTACCTAAAAATGTTCAACAGGCACTTTTAAAAGGTGGTTTGGCTTCAGCAGCTGTTGAAAGAAAAGCTTACGCAGATAGTGATAATTCTCTACTTGATAAGTTAAAAGCTAGAGGTGTAAAAGTTACATATCCGGATCCAAAAGGGTTTAGAGAAGCATCTAAAGCTGTTTATGATGAGTTTGTTAAATCAAGTTCATCAAAATCTATATTAAAATCTATACAAGGAATGTAGTTTAAATTTCTTGAAATTAGTTTAAAATGGGCGCTATTAGCGCCCATTTTTTTTTATGGAAAAGACATTAGATATAATCAGAAAAATAACAAACTGGCTTGTAATTATTTTTTTTATTTACATGGTGTTAGCAGTTTTTTATCAAGTTTTAGGAAGATATGTTTTTCACTACAAATTAGGTGTTGCTGCCGAAACTGCTACTTACTATCAAATATGGATGGTTTTATTAGCTTCAGGTATAGCAATGAGAAAAAATATGCATGTTGGTGTCGATATATTATTGAGAACACTTAAGCCTAAAATCCAAAAGATAATTGTAACAATAAGTTCAATTGTCACTATTGTTTTTTTATTAATGGCTTTAAAAGGAACAATCATGCTAATAAGTGTAGGGTATGAGTCAACTTCTCCTGCACTAGGTATTCCAATGTGGATTCCTTACTTATCAGTGCCTATTGGAATTTTATATATAATCTTAGAACTAGTAATTTTAACTTTAACAAAACTTAAAAAATAAATAGAATGGCTTTAATCTTATTACTCTTTATATTCTTGTTAATTTTTGGAACTCCTATAGTATTTTCTTTAGGTGTTGCAGCATCATTTACATTAGTAGCTTATGACGTACCTTTGGCTTTAGTAGCTCAAAAAATTTATGGAGGTTTAGATAAGTTTACTATTATGGCTATTCCCTTTTTTATTCTGACTGGAATTATTATGGAAAAAGGGGGTATAGCAAAGAGAATTATCGATTTTGCAACTGCACTAGTTGGCTGGATAACAGGTTCATTATACTTAGTTGCGGTAGTTGCAGGAACTGGTCTTGCTGCTATTTCTGGATCTGGTTCTGCTGACACGGCTGCAATGTCCTCTATTATGTTACCACAAATGAAAAAACGAAATTATAATATTGATTTTTCGGCTGCGATAATGGCATGTAGTGGATCCTTAGGTACAATAATTCCACCAAGTATTATGATGGTGGTGCTAGCTACTATTTCAAATCAATCAGTTGGAGCATTATTTTTAGCTGGAATAATACCAGGTCTTATTTGTGCTCTTTTTTTATTAATTAGTGGTTATTTAAGAGCTAAAACTAATATATCTGAGTCAAAGGACTATCACAAATTTTCTACAATTTATTTAATAAAGACTTTTATTAGCGCAATACCAGCTTTGACTTTACCGGTAATTATCGTAGGAGGTATTGTAGGAGGAATATTTACTCCTACAGAAGCTGCTTCAGTAGCTGTTATTACAGGATTATTTATTTCCTTATTCATTTATAGAGAAATCAAATTTAAAGATTTGCCGCAAATTATACTTCGGGCAGCTACTATTGCTTCAACGGTAATGCTTATTATTGCAACAGCAAATATTTTTTCGTGGTTTATAGCAAGTCAGCAAATTCCACAAAAAATTTCGGAATTTATGCTTGGTTTTTCTGATAGTAAATTATGGTTTTTAATGAATGTAAATATTCTTCTAATTTTAATAGGTATGTTTATGGAAAGTATTTCAGCTATCCTTATCCTTGTACCTGTTTTAATGCCTGTAGCTATTGCTTTTGGAGTTGATCCTCTTCACTTTGGATTAATAATAATTTTAAACTTATCAATCGGGATGGTAACACCTCCGTATGGAATAACTTTGTTTGTAGCAAGCTCAATAGCCGAAAGATCTATAGTTGATGTTTCAAAAAAATTACTAATTCCACTTTCATTAATGTTTTTAGTATTATTTTTAGCTACATATTTTCCACAAATATCCTTATATTTACCATCAACTGTTCTAGGGTATAAATAAACATGGAATTTAAAGGTACATTTTCAGTTAACATAACTCCAACTGACACAAGAGGAGATTTGAATCTTAATTCACTTAAAAGATATTTAAACTGGCAAATACAGAAAAAAATAGGTGGATTAATCATATTGGGCAGTACAGGAGAGTTTCTATCAATTAACCCTAAAAACAGAGTTAAAATGATAAGAGAGTCTGTTTCTATAACAGAAAAAAGAGTTCCTTTGTTAGTTGGTACTGCAGCTGAAAATACTTATGATGCAATAAAGCTTTCTGTAGAAGCGCAAAAAAATAAAGCTGATGGTGTAATGATTATTTCACCTTTTTATTCAACACCAACTGAAGAAGAAATAATCAATCATTTTGAAATGATAAGTAAAGAAATTGATATACCTATAATGGTATACAACAATCCTGCGACATCAAATGTTGACATTTTACCTGAAACTTTTGCTGAATTGTCTAAAATCAAAAATGTTAAATATTGTAAAGAGTCAACTATGGATGTCACAAGAGTAAAAGATATAATCCGTTTATCAAAAAACAAAATAAAAGTTTTTGGAGGAATAATGGGGTATGAGTCTTATTTAAACGGAGCCGATGGCTGGGTGTCAGTGCCATCAAATCTTATGCCAAATGAATGTACAAAAATTTATGAGAACATTAAGATAAGAAAAAATCATACAGCAGCTAAAAAAATTTACGATACAATTACACCAATCATTAAAATTGTAGGTGGTCATTATTATGTGGCTGCAACAAAGTATATTTTAAATCTAATGGGTTTTGATGTAGGAAAACCTTTACTACCAAGGCTTGATTTAAGCAATAAAAAGAAAAAAGAATGTCAGAAAATTTTTAGACAACTTAAGCTTAAAAAGAATTCTAAATAAAAATGCATATAGAGGATAAAAATTTAGAAGTTAATTCTAAAAAAATAAAATTTAGTTTTGAAAACAGGGAATACGAAGCTTTTGCAGGAGAGACAGTAGCTGCTGCATTAACAAGGAATGGTATTAAGAATTTTAGAAAAGATAAAAGTAACGGACATAGAGGTGTTTATTGCAATATGGGGATCTGCAATGAGTGCATTGTTCAAATTAACGGCAATCAATCAGTTAAGTCTTGTACAATCAACATTCAAGAAAATGATAAAATATTTATTCAAAATTATAATGCAGAACTACCAAATCTTAAAAAAAATATTCAATTAAAAAAGAGGGTATTAGATTATGATATTTTGATTATCGGCGCTGGTCCTGGAGGAATAGGAGCCTCTTTATCTTTAGATGGCTCCGAAAAAAAAATAGCTTTGGTTGATGAAAAGACAACTATTGGAGGCCAATATTATAAGAGATTAAATAAAGTATTTAATGTAATTAATAAACAAAAATTAGACTATCAAATAAAAAAAGCTATTTATTTTGAAAATAAACTTAATAATTCAAGTATAGATTTATTTACAGGATTTAAAGTTTGGGGCGTTTATAAAAAAGAGTCTTCAAGTTATGAAGTTTGTTGCTCAAATGAAAATCAAGATCTAAGAATTATTTGTAGAAAAATAATTATTTCTTCAGGCTCTTATGAAAAACCTTTTTTTGCCGATGGTTGGCATCTTCCAAATGTTCTTACAACAGGCGGTTTACAAATATTAACAAAATCTCAAAAGGTTTCACCAGGAAAAAATATAGTTATATGTGGAAATGGACCTTTAAATTTTCAATTAGGTGAAGAATTAATTGAAAGTGGAATAAATGTTGTTGCAGTTATTGAAAGTTCAAAATCACCTTTTTTAAAACCTTTTTCATCAATTATTGGATTATTTTTATCTCCATTAATCTTTTTAAAGGGAATTAAAAGCTATTTAAAAGTATTAAATAAAACAAAAATTATTCATAATTCTTTACTAAAAAAAATTGAGGATAATAACGGAAAAAAAGTTGTTCACGTACATTCAGGTAAAAAGATTTTAAAACTTAATAATATAGATGCGATTTCAATAAATTATGGTTTTCAACCTAATAATGACATTGCAAAAATATTGGGTCTTAAAGGTTTTTTTAATAAAGATAAAAATTATTACCAAATAAGCAAAAATTTTTTTAATCAAACAAGTGATAAAAATATTTTTATTATAGGTGAAGCAGCAAGAAATGCTGGATCACAAATATCTTTTTATGAAGGACAATTAACAGGTCTTTTATTAAACAAAAATTTTAAAAAAATTTCGAAATATATGAAATTTCCATTTATAGTTTTTAATCTTTTTAGAAATATTTTTTTTCAATTTTTTTTGTGGAAAATATTTAATAAAGACCACTCAAATATTGTATCTATGTGTGAAAATACAGTTTTTTGCAGATGTGAAGATGTAAAATACAAAGACGTTGTTAAATATAAAGATACTCCTAATGTTGATGCTGGTATGATCAAAAGAATGACCAGAGTCGGCATGGGTAGATGTCAAGGTAGGTATTGTGGAGTTGGATTAAATGAAATATTTAAGGATAAATTAACTAACGATAATCACAAACAATTTTCGTTTGCACCACAAAATCCAATCAAGACCATACAACTAAAAAATACAGGTTATGAAAAAGAAGAATGGTACGGATATGTTAAAGATAAATTACCTGAATTTAAATGTAGTCAAAATAAAATTAAAGAAAAAAATTATCATAAAATTGCTGTAATAGGATCAGGTATTATGGGTGTTTCCACTTGCTATAGTCTTTTAAAAGATGAAAAAGACATTTGCTTGATTGACAGATTACAACCCAACTCTCAAGCATCTGGTTCGAATGCAGGTTCATTACATGTCCAATTACTTTCTTATGACTTTGATCCAAAAAATCTAAATCAAATTGAAAATTTTAAATATTCACTGAAACTTCAAAAAAAAGGAGTACAAGAGTGGAAAAATATAGAAAAAGAAATAAAAGCAAATTTCGAAATATCTAGTGACGGTGGCTTGATGCTAGCAGAAAATAAAAAAGATTTAGAAAAATTAAATATGAAAATTGAATTAGAAAAATCTGCAGGCATAGAAACTAATTTGATCAACAAAGATGAAATACTTAAGCTAAACAATTCTATCTCAGAGGAAATGATTTATGCAGGTTATTGTAAAGAAGAAGGAAAAATAAATCCTTTAAAAGCAACTACTCAAATTTATAATCATTGTGTAAAAAATGGATTAACAACTTATTGTGATGACTTAATTTTTGATATTAAAAAAGAAAATAATAAATTTTTAATTAAGACAAAAAATAGAGAAATCACAGCTGATGTAATTGTTAATTGTGCTGGATCCTGGGCAAATAATATTTCTGGATTTCTAAACTTGCCTTTAAATGTTCGAAGTGTTCCTCAACAAATGATTGTTACGGAGGCAACTAAATATGAGTTAAAACTCTTAATAGCACATATTGGCCGTCATTTAACACTCAAACAAGCTCAAAATGGTAACTACATTATTGGAGGAGGATGGACAGCAGGTTATTCAAATCTTACAAAACATATACACTCCAAAAAAGATAGTTTTGAAGGCAATACTTGGATAGCAAAAAAAGTAATTCCAAAACTATCTAATGCTAATGTACTAAGATCATGGGCTGCAATGAGTGTTGATGTAGGAGGGTATCCACTACTCGGAGAACATCCAAAAATGAAAAACTTTTATGTTGTTGTGTCTTCTAATGGTTACACTTTAGGACCTATTTTGGGTAAATTAGTTTCGGATCAAATCTTATTTGATAAAAAGGACTATGATTTGTTTGAGACTAATAGGTTGAATTAGATCTTAATTTACTGTCATATATTCTTTTATAAAGATTATGTATAAAAACATATTAGTCAAAGATATTAATAAAATTAGGCTTATTGAATTAAATAGACCTAAAAGTCTTAATGCGTTAAATAAAGAGTTATTAAAAGAGCTCGCTGAAACACTCCAAGATACAGAAAAAAACAAAAATATAAGATGTGTAGTTTTGACTGGGAATCAAAAATCATTTTCATCAGGCGCAGACATGAAAGAAGCCCCAGATAGTGAGATGCCTTTTTGGGCAGAAAAGAACAGACTTTTAAGTTGGAAAACAATTGAAAATTTTAAGAAACCAATAATCGCGGCTGTTAACGGTTATGCTCTAGGTGGAGGTTTTGAATTGGCTTTAATGTGTGATTTTATTTTAGCAGGACAAAATGCAAAATTTGGATCTCCTGAAATTAAAGTTGGTGCTTTTTCGGGAGATGGCGGGACACAGAGAGTTCCTAGACTTATTGGAAAATCACGAGCCATGTATATGCAATTAACCGGAGATCTTATTGACGCAAAAACAGCAAAAGACTGGGGTATAGTTATTGAAATTTTAGAGGATTCAAAATTATTAGACAAAACTATCAAAATCGCTGAGACAATTTCTAAATGGTCACCAAAAGCAGCTAAAATGATAAAAGAGGAAATCAAAATGAACGATACGTATCCTCTTAATGAAAGCTTAAGTTTGGAAAGAAAGTTATTATTATGGCAGTCTAATGATCATGATGAAGGAATCAAATCTTTTATCGAAAAAAGAGATCCGGTTTACGAAGACGATTAAATTTTACCTATGCCTTTCGTAGAAACAATTTTATTTAGCGATGATAAAAAAAATTTAAAAGAAATAAATTATTTAATTTCACAAAAAATCTCTAAGATATTTAAGATTAAAGGGAATACAATTACCATTTATAATAACTTTATTGATAAAAAAAATTTTTATCATAACTTCACTATTAAAAATTCTGAAAAAAGAATTTTTATCAAGATTTCAGGGTTAAAAAGAAATAATAAGAAAAAAAGAGAATTAGCACTTTTAATTATTAATGGTTTAAACGAACTTATCAAGGTAAAAAAACCTAGCAACATAGCTGTATACTATTATGATAAATCAATTAATGACATACATCATGGATCTTAAATGAGTCTAAAAAAAAGAATTATCGCAGTTAGTAAAGTACCTAAACTAATAAAGAATGGTAGTTTTATTATTATTGGTGGAAATGGTGGGACTGGGGCTCCAGAAAAAATACTTGTTGAAATTGAAAAAGAATTTTTAAAAACAAATAGACCAAAAAATTTAACTATTTTCCATATAACTGGTTTGGGAGCAGTAGATAAACTGGGATTAAATCACTTAAATCATATTGGCTTAATTAAAAGAGTAATTGGTGGAAACTACGGACTACAAATTCCTTTTATGAAAGAATTGATAGTTTCTAATAAAATCGAAGCTTACAATTTTCCTCAAGGAATTCTATCCCAGTTGTGTAGAACAATGGCTGCAAAACAACCTGGGTTATTATCTAAAGTAGGATTAAAAACATATATAGATCCAAGGATTGAGGGTGGAAAAATGAATAAAAAAACAAAAGAGAATTTAGTAAAATTACTTAAAATTAATAGAGAGGAATATCTTCTTTATTTATCTCCAAAACCTAATTTTGCAATAATAAGAGGAAGTTCTGTCGATAAAGAAGGTTATGTATATATGGACCATGAGGCAACAACTAGAGAAGACTTATCTATAGCCCAAGCAGTACATAACAATGGTGGTATTGTTGTTTGCCAATTTAAGAGAATTTTAAGGAGTGAAAATTTAAATCCACATTTAGCCAAAATTCCAGAATTTTTAATTAATTACTATGTACATGACCCAAAACAAAAACAAACTTATGAAATTTTTTATGACAAATTTAGGTCTGGTGAAAAAAAACTAAAGAATCCAAAACTCCCTAGAATCCCTTTAGACATAAGAAAAGTCATAGCAAGAAGAGCCTCATTAGAAATTAATAAAAACGATGTAGTAAATTTAGGTGTAGGGGTTTCCGTTGGTATATCAAATATAGCTTATGAAGAGGAAATTTATAAAGATATTACTCTCACAGTTGAAGCTGGAGTAATAGGAGGTATTCCTGGAAGTGGATTAAATTTTGGAACAGCAATAAATCCAAAATCTATAGTTGATCAACCTTATCAATTTGATTTTTATGACGGTGGTGGATTAGACTGTGCTTTTTTATCTTTTGCAGAAATAGATAAAAATGGAAATGTTAACGTATCAAGATTTGGAAATAGAAATGATGGAGCAGGAGGATTTATAAATATTGCTCAAGGTGCAAAAAAAGTTATTTTTTCAGGAACATTAACTGGAGGCGGTTTAAAAACCAAAATAAATAATGGTAAATTAAATATTATTAAAGAAGGTAATAATAAAAAATTCGTAAGTAAAGTAAATCAGATTACTTATAGCTCAAAAGATGGCGTAAATAGAGGGCAAGTTATATTTTTTAATACAGACAGAGGGTTGTTTAAAATCATAAAAGGAAAAATTACTTTAATAGAAATAGCTAGAGGCATTAGGCTTAAAGAGGATATTATTGATCAAATACCTTTTAGAATTAATGTTTTAAAAAATTTAAAAAAAATACCGAAAAATATCTACTACGACAAAAAAATTGGATTAAAAAAAAATCTAAAATAAAGATTTACAACTAATGGTTAAAGATAGAATTATTGCAGCATTTTTTTCACTTATAGCTTTTGCTTTATTTGTTGTTATGGATTCTATTAGCAAATTTTTAGCAGAGTACTGCTCAGTGATTCAGATTGTGTGGGGTAGATACTTCTTTCACATTTTATTCATGGCTTTAATTTTCTTTTTTCTTAAAAAAAAAGTAAATTTTAAAAAAAACGTAAAAGTGCAATTATTAAGATCAATTTTTTTAATTTGCGCTACTGTTTTAACTTATATTTCTGTTAGATATAATGAATTGATAAATTTTTATATAATCTTTTTTACTACACCATTAATAGCCTCAATGTTTTCACTTATATTTTTGAAAGAAAAAATAACTAAGTTAGGATTTATTCTAATTTTTTTAAGTTTCGCTTCTATAATATATTCCTTAGAGCCGACAGAATCTTTTGTGACTTATGTGATTGTTTTTCCTTTTTTAACAGCTATTGCTTTTGCTTTGTATCAATTATTTACTAAAGTAGTAGCTAGTGATAAGGAACCTTTCGTAGCACTCTTTTATACAAGCATCATTGGGAGTATAATATTTTCTATTTTAGCATATAATTTTTGGACACCAATAGACTCAACTATGGTTTGGATAATATTAATATGTTTAGGTTTTATCGGGTTTTTATCTCATTACTTATTTGCAATCGCTCTTCAAACACTTAATCTTTATCAGGTGACGAATTTTCAGTATACACAATTAATATGGGCTTCATTGATCAATTATTTTATTTTTGGTGATATAGTTAGTGAAAAAAAGATTATTGGAATAATTTTGATAATTATTTTCGGGTTAATATTCATAAATAAAGAGATTAAATTAAAATATGCAAAATAGAAAAATTCAAAAAGACTTATTAAAATTACTTCAAAAACTTGTAAAAATTGATACAAGTTATCCTCCTGGAAATAGTGATAAATTCGATAAATTTACTCGAAAATATCTTAAGAATTCTAAACTAAGCATTAGTTCTTATTTTGATAAAGATAAAAAAAAATTAAATACAGTTGTAAAAAATTTTAGAAATAATTCTAAATCGTTAGTTTTTAATTCTCATATAGATACTGTTAAACCAATATTAGAGGAGTGGATAACAAATCCTTATATCTTAAAACAAAATAATAATTATTCTTTTGGTTTGGGCGCTGTAAATTGTAAAGCTAGCGCTGCTGTACAGCTTTATCTAGCTAAGAATCTAAAAAGAATTTTTAAAAATTTGAAAGAAAAGATATGTTTTACTTTTGTGACTGATGAGGAAAATCTAGGGCCAGAGGGTACTTTTTATTTGCGGAAAAAAAAAATTATTAACCCTCATACTTTGATCTTGGGTGCACCAACTAATAATAATTTTCTTATTGAGGAAAGAGGAGTTTTTTGGACAAAGGTTACAGTAAAAGGAAAAACTTCACATGCTGGCGATCCTGAAAAAGGTTCTAACTCAATAGAAAATGCATCAAATTTAATTTTGCGATTAAAAAAAATATATAAAAATAGATTAAAAAGATTTAATTCAGGTATTCATAAATCGACAATCAGTGTAGGAATGATTAATGGAGGAGAAAATGTAAATGTTGTTCCTTTTAAAACAGAAATTTTAATTGATAGAAGAATTACTAATAAAGAAAAAATAAGATCTTCTTATAATGATTTAAAAAAATTTGTATTAAATAACAATAAAAAAGCGAAAGTTGAGTTTTTAACAGGAACTAATCCATTTAAATCAAATCCAAAAAACTATTATTTAAAGAATTTGATTAAATCTTTTAAGAAAATTAAAAAAAGTAATCCAAAATTTTTATCATCTATAGGTGTAAGTGATGGAAGATATTTTGCTGATGATAAAGTAAACATTATAAATGTTGGTCCAGGTTCAGGTGATGAAGGACACAAATCAAATGAAAAATTAATAAATAAAGAACTGTTAGAGTATTATCTCATATTAAAAGATTTTTTAGAAAAATTAAAATAAATAAATTTAATGACCAAATACATAAAGTTAAATGAATTAATGGAAAATTACATAATCGAAAATTCTAATAAACTAAATCCAGTATTGAATGAAATTATTAAGTATAATGAAAGTTTAGGAGAAAAAAAAAAATTACAAATATCCTTATCGCAAGCACATTTTTTACAAATAATAATCAAAATATCAAATATTAAAAAAATTTTAGAGATCGGTAGTTTTACAGGTTTCAGCGCACTGTCAATGGCTACAGTATTGCCTAAAAATGGAATATTAATTAGTCTTGATAAAGATGTTAAGTTTAGCAAAATAGCAAAGGATTTTTATAATAGAGCTAATGAGAAAAAAATAGAACAGATAATTAATAATGCATCAAAAAGCTTAGATGAACTTAAAAAATCTAATAAAAAATTTGATTTGATATTTATTGATGCAGATAAAGAAAATTATATTGAATATTATAACTCTTCATTAGAATTAGTAGAAAATAATGGTTTGATTATAATTGATAATGTACTATGGCATGGTGAAGTTGTAGATAAAAATAAAAACGATAAATTTACTAATTTGATAAAAGATTTTAATAAATATGTCCAAAAAGATAA